>Ga0209541_10004591_pt1 | contig 24451 bp, 20 predicted proteins | sample RifCSPlowO2_01_FD_184027 | JGI IMG/M metagenome (GOLD analysis project Ga0209541, IMG submission 184027) | Groundwater microbial communities from Rifle, Colorado - Rifle CSP2_plank lowO2_0.1 (SPAdes) (version 2) | ecosystem: Environmental > Aquatic > Deep subsurface > Groundwater | place... | reverse complement strand
ATGCTCAGGGGAAAAAATAACCCTTTGGATAAATATCTTTTCAATAGGGACTATGTTTGACTTGAATACGCCAAGCGGCCCGAATTTGACAAAAATCAATAATAAAATTCCAACCAGTATAAGGGGTAGCAATGCCTTTGTCCAGAATTTTATCCTACCGGCACTTTGGGCAATGGGATTTTTATCTTCCATTTTAATCTGTCACCTCAAAAAATCCCATCCAACCAAGCTCTGTGAATTCTGAGACGTGGGCATGGAACATGTACATACCAGGATATCTAAATTTGACATCAAGAATTGACCTTTCTGCTTGTGCAAATGAAACAATATCAGTATAATCATTAGGTTCTTGCCTTGTTCCTGTCCTATATTCATCAAAGAAAGTTGCATGTAGATGGAAGGAATTAATTGGATCAAACTCAACAATGTTAATCAAATAAATTCTTATTAACTCGTCTTTCTTTACTTTTATGGGGTTCAATGCATAGTAAAATGCTTTCGTATTAACCGCATAAACTTCGTTTTCTCCGTCAAGATTTGTGTCAAAAGCATTCATTATCATTACTAACTCTTTATCCGTCTTTGGTCTTGTATCATTCCTAGGGTCAACTATGTAAGCTCCGTACAATCCTTTTGAGATATGCTGCTTCAACGGAACAGAGTGACAATGAAACAAATGAACTCCGAAAGGGTCTGCTTCAAATTCATAAGTGAAATTTTGTCCAGGATAAACAAAATCCCCAATCATTGCACCGTCCATTTTTGAAGTATGGAATCCATGGAAGTGCATAGTGTGAGGCTTCGTTCCCTTATTCTGGAAATGAATCCTAATTAAGTCTCCTTCAGTTGCCCTTATTGTCGGAGCAGGAACCTGCCCATTGTAAGTCCATGCCGGAAAATAAACTCCTGGAGCAATCTCGATTTCCTTGTCCTCAGCATAAATCCAGTATTCTCTTAATGTTTTTCCATCCTGCAATTTTGTTTCCCTGTAATATTTGTCTCTTTCATCTTTAGGCAAATTATTAAAGTTCCAAGTTGTTAAATAATTTGTTGGATTAAAGCCATCGTCATCATATTTTCCTACTACCCCTATTTTTTCCTGTGCTATTTTTTGGGCATTAAAATGGGAGTTTTTTTGCATTTCACTAAAATATTCCAAGCACTGTGGATCTGTTGCAACTGGATTTGTGCAATGCTTTGCGGCTTCTTTTAATTTGTCAAATTCTGGACTTGCTTCAACATCTTTCGAAAAATCTTTCAAAAATAAAAATCCACTTATTAGTATGATTAAAATTACTAATGGTATTTTCGATTTATTCAAAATAATTCGTGTCTTTTCAAATTGCAGAAATTGAATTCTAAAAGCTCCTTGTTTCAAAGAAAACCATGTGGTTTTCAAGTGCTCGAAAATCGAAGATTTTCGACATATTGAATATCCGATGCAAGCTAAACCAGTGCCTATTATAATAAATCCTATAACAAAATGTAGAAAATGAGGAATATTAGCTCCAAATGTTAGAAGTTCGTGTATTTCATGCGGCAATAATGAAAAAATTATTCCAAAAACTACAAGCATTAACGATATCGCTCTGATTAATTTTTGGTATAGTCCCATTTTGTTTTTGAATATAGTTTTTTGTTTTAATTTTTAAAAAATTTAAATAATAATTAAATAGAAATTTATAGCGGGATTAGCTTTCCGTGAGGGTCTTTTTTCGGATTGCCAAGCAGTTTTCTTAATTTTGTCATTGATTCATCACTGAATGCGTGCTCAAGGCGATGCGCTTCATCATGAATGTTTTTTGATTCAATTCTCAATATATTTTTTAAAAATAATTCAATTAGGCGGTGTTTTGACGTCAGCTTTTTTGCAATTTTTTTTCCTTTTGATGTAAATTTTAATTTTGAGTATTTTTTATGCGTTATTAAGCCCTCTTTGTTTAATTCCATGACCATTTCTGATACACTTGGCTTTGAAACATGAAGATAATGAGCCAAGTCAATAGACTTGATTTGTCCCCTTTCTTCTTCTAAAATGTATATGCCCCTTAAATAATCTTCCTTGTTTGCAGTGAACATGGAAAGTTAGGATAACCTAACTTATATATAAATGTATCTGTTTGCAAAAAATGAATCAAAAATGTTATAAATAGACAAATATACAATAAAAATGTGAAAACAAAAATTAATTGGCTGGAATGGAACAAGAAATCCTTTGAAAAGGCAAAAAAAGAGGACAAGCCTATTTTGCTGGACTTGACAGCTGTTTGGTGCCATTGGTGCCATGTAATGGACATGACATCATATTCAGATAATGAAATTGCTGATATAATGAACAAAGATTTTGTACCAATAAAAGTCTACATTGATAAAAGACCAGACATAAGGGAGAGGTACAACATGGGCGGGTTTCCTTCAACAGTTTTCCTAAATCCAGAAGGTTATGTAATAGCAGGTGACACCTATGTGCCGCCTGAAAGGTTTAAGCTTATGCTTGAAGCTATCAGAAACGCTTACAAAAGCAGTAAAGAAAAGATTAAGCAAAGGGCTAGAGAAGCGAATAAAAAAATAAAAAGAGAAAAAGAGATTGGCGAAGCAGGAATCACTGAAGATATTATAAAAGAGGTTTTACTTTCTATAGAAGATAATTTTGACAGTTTTTATGGCGGTTTTGGAACGCAACCTAAGTTTCCGTCTCCTGAAGTTCTAGATTTGTTATTTATTCAATACCTTAAAACCCAGAATAAAAAATATCTTGATATGGCATTAAAAACACTTGATGGGATGTATGAAGGGATTCATGATAATGTTGATTTTGGCTTTTTTAGGTACTCTGTAACACAAGATTGGAAAATGCCTCATTACGAGAAAATGCTTGACACAAATGCCGGCTTATTGAGAAATTATGCAGTTGCATTCAATATAACAAAAAATAAGAAGTATAAAATAATAGCAGAAGAAACAATATTGTATATAAACAAATTCTTATCAAATCAAAAAAGTGGCGGCTTTTACGGTTCACAAGATGCTGATGAGGAATTTTATCATTCAAAGCCAGACGAAAGGAAAAATAAGCAATATCCATATGTTGACAAGACAATTTATGTGGACTGGAATGCAATGATGGTTTCTTCATATATAAAAGCAGGCGCAATATTGAATGACAAAAAAACAATAGAACTTGCAATAAAAACAGTTGATTTTATTTTAGAAAATTGCTACGACAATAAAAATGGTTTATTTCATTTTTTTGATGGAAAAGCAAATGTCAATGGATTGCTAAGCGATAATATTTATTTCTTAAACTGCTTGATTGACACATATTTTATGACGCAACATCAAAAATACCTTAAAAAAATAAAAGAGATTGCAGAATTTATTTTAAAAAATTTTTATGATGGCAGAAATTATGGTTTTTTCGACAGGATGCTTAAAGGTGATGATTTTGGCACATTAAGCCAAAGAGATAAGCAATTTTTGGAAAATTCCTTTTGCGCAATTGTATTTTTAAGGTTATATTTCTTGACAAAAATAGAAAAGTACAAAGAAGCTGCTGAAAAAACGTTGATTTATTTTGCTGACAGTTACTTGAATTTCAGTTATTTCGCATCCATGTATGGAATTGCTGTTTACATGCTGTTAAACAATGAAATAAAAGTGGATATTGTTGATAATAAAGAAATGATAAATACTTGTATTGCGGCGAATAACAACAGAATTGTTGTTAATTTCATTGATAAAAGCAGCAATAAATCTTCTTATGAGGTAGAAGGAGCTTATATATGCAAAGGTACATTATGCAAAGGTCCTATAAAAGAGATTAATAAGCTGGAAGAGGAGTTAGTTAGTTAATTATTTAAAAATATTTATAAATAACCTCAAAATCTTTATCTTTATGGAAAAACCAACTACTTCTGTAAAAGTGCTGAAAGCTGAATTAAGCAAGGTTAAAGACAACGCTTTGCTGATAGGATTTTTTAAGGATAAATTAAGCTTAAGCACAGAATTAAAAAGATTAGATAATAATTTTGAAAATAGCATTAGCTCATGCATCAAAAACAATGACTTTAAAGCGGAAAAAAACGAGATAAAAAATATTTACGTCAATAAAAATATAAAAAGCATTGTTTTGGTTGGGTTGGGAGAGGAAGAAAAATATAATTTTGATGGCTTATCCAATATAATTGCTGACACTTCAAAAAAACTGAGGGATAATGGAACTGAAAGCTTCAGTATTTTTTTGAATTCTTTTAGCGGCAAATTCAAAGATGAAGAAGTCGTTGAAAAGTTAATCTTGAGCTCATTGATGGGCTTGTACAAATTCATTGAATACAAAACAAAGGACAAAAACAAAACAAAAAATATAAAAGAGATAACAATAGTAACAGATTCCAGCAGCAGCTTTGACAACGATATAAAATATGCTTCTTTAGTCGCAGATGCTGCAAACAAGACAAGAGACTTGGTAAATACTCCCCCAAATGTTGCGACTCCTGAATATGTTGCAGCTTATGCAAAAGGGCTTGCAAAAAGATCAGGCTTGAAATGTGCTGTTTTTGACGAAAAGCAGATTGTAAAGATGAAAATGGGCTGCTTCATGGGTGTTGCTCAGGGCAGCATGCAAAAGCCGAGACTTGTTGTGCTAGAGTATTACGGAACCGACAAAAAGAAAAAGCCGATTGCAATAGTAGGCAAAGGAATTACTTTTGACAGCGGCGGCTTGAACCTTAAGCCATATCCTTTTATTCTGAATATGAAAGACGACAAAGGCGGAGCTGTTGCTGCCATCCATATCATTGAGGCTTGCGCAAAATTAAAGCTGCCTATTAATTTGATTGTGGTGGCTCCGCTTTGCGAGAACATGCCAAGCGGAACTTCCTTTAGACCTGATGATGTATTAACTGCTTATAATGGAACAACAGTTGAGATTAAAAACACAGATGCAGAAGGACGCTTGATTTTGGCAGATGCACTGGCTTATGTCGCTGGACTCAAGCCGGAAGCTATCATAGATATCGCAACGCTTACTGGAGCAAGCTTGATTACTCTTGGTTATGTTGGAACCCCATTTTTAAGCAACGACTCAAAACTGAGTGAAAAAATAAAAATTGCATCTGCAAAAAGCCTTGAAAAGATTTGGGAATTTCCATTATGGCAGGAGTTTGAAGAAAATTTAAAAAGTGATGTTGCTGATATCAAACATATAAGCGAGGAAGGTGATGCAGGAGTTATAATTGGAGCAATGTTCTTAAAAAACTTTGTCAATGACATTCCATGGGTGCATATTGATATTGGCACAACTGTATGGAGCAAGATTGAAAAAGGTGTTTTGGTAAAAGGCGCAACAGGTGCAACTGTAAGGCTGATGATGGAGATGCTAAGGGATTGGAAATAAGCGTTTATGCTGTTGCATAATCCAATGTTTCATATCCTGGATTTACTAAATCGCTTCCATAAACTGGCTTGCGTGATGCAAATAATTCATGATATAACTTTAATGTCCCTTGTTTCACTTGCTCCAATTTTGCGGTTTTCGGTCCAAACAAGCCAACAATGCTTTCTAAGCCTGCGGATGGCATGCTCTTTTGTTTCCTGACTTCTTCATTCAGCCAGTTAGCCGTCTTTCTTGCAGCGGCATAAACAAGCCTGAGCCATTCATCATCCAAATTCTGGAGCAATCCCAGAAATTTTTCACGCTGATGGGTTATGCTGCCCATATACAAATATCCTTTTACAGCGTCTGAAATGTAGCTCATTTTTCTTGCCAATGGCGATGTTGATGGAATGTACACAAGCATTTTAGACAATAGATCATAAGCCTTTTGCATTTTTGCGTATAAAGAGGCTTCTGGGGAATCTTGGGCAGATTCTGTTATGTTTTTTACATAAGCAAGGTTTTTTCTTAAATAATCAACAGCATTGCTTGCGTTCTCTGCCAATTCGTCTAATAAGCGGTACCTTCCTGCCCTTTCCTCCAATGTGCTTTCGCCATTGTCTCTAACTGTATAATTCCTAATTTTAGATGCCAAATCCTCTTTTTCGGTTTTAAAGTGCTCATATAATTTATTGATAACTCTGCCAGCAGCATCCAATGCCAAATTTACTCCAATTCCTTTAGCAATTTTTTGTATTTTCATTCTTTAAGCTTTTCATGCACCCTTTTCATCAACTCTCCATAAGTGAGTACTCCATAAAGTTTGTTGTCTTTGGTTACAGGACAAAAAAATGACTCATGATGCAGCATTTTTTTGAATACTTCATTTAAGTTTTCATTTATATCGCAAACTAAATAGATTGGAGAGGTCATTATGCCTTCTGCCTTTAATTTTGATGCGTCTTTATTTTCAGCAACGACTCTGTTGTTTATGTCTGTTGTTGAAATAATCCCGACAGGAGCTTCATTGTTGTCTATTACAATAATTCGCCTTTGCCTGTTATCCCTTAGTATTCCAGCTACTTCGACAATGCTTGCGTCTTTCTTACATGACAAAGCTTTTATCAAGGTACAGTTTCTAACAATCATTTTTGAAGGAGAAGTAAAAACTGTTTTTAAATCCTTCTGTCAAAAACCACCTATCACAGATGGGTGGCATGAAGCGTAAGCTTAATGTAGTAGGACATTGATGGTGGTTTTTGAGCATGCTCGGAAATATACCATATTGCGCAAGTACATAGGACTTACGTCCATTAGTCATAGACTAATGGTATATTTCCGACATATTAAAGTAAATCCAAAACAACAACCTTTTTAAAATAAAATTAATTTCTGAATATTATGTATGATGTAATAATAGTAGGCGCAGGAGCTGCTGGATTGACGGCTGCGGTTTACACCTGCAGAAAGAAGCTGAAAACAGCGGTGATAAGCATAGATGTAGGCGGCCAGACTAATTTGACAAGCCATATCGAGAACTATCCTGGCACAGGCCCAATGCACGGAATTAAGTTAATGCAGAGGTTTCAAGATGAAGCCATTGGCTTTGGCGCAGAGCTAATAATGGGAAAAGTCAATAAAGTTGACAAAACAGAAAATGGCTTTAGGGTAGGCTTGGCAAATGATGAAACTTATGATTGCAAGGCATTGATTCTTGCTTATGGAAAGGTGCCAAAAAGCTTGGGCATTGAAGGCGAGGAAAAATTTATGGGAAGAGGAGTAAGCACCTGCGTAACCTGTGATGCTCCATTATACAAAAACAGGAATGTTGCCGTTATTGGCGGAGGAAACTCAGCTATTGAAGGCGCTTTAGAGCTTGCGACAATTGCAAGAAAAGTTTACTTGATTCATAGAAGAGACACTTTCAGGGCTGATGAAATAACTGTCCAAAAATTGAAAAGTCATCATAATATTGAGATTGCGCTTAACAGCATTCCGACAAAAGTCATAGGAAATAAAAATGTTGAAGCCGTTGACATTGAGAATATTGTTACCAAAGAAAAAAGGGAATTAAAGTCTGATGGCATATTTATTGAAATCGGCTATGTTGTTGACACTTCATTCGTGCAGCACCTTGTAAAAGTAAATGAAAAAAAAGAGATAATTGTTGATGAGAGGGGCAACACATCATGCCCCGGCATCTTCGCTGGAGGCGACATAACACCTGTTCCATTCAAGCAGACTGTAATAGCAGCAGGGGATGGAGCAAAGGCTGCATTGGAATGCTACAGGTGGCTGACTGGAGGCAAAGGTACTGTACTGGATTGGACACATTAAAAATAATAAAATACAATAATAAGAAAAATTGTGATGTTAATGCTCAAAAATGAAAAAGTGATTACCAATAAACTATTTTTCTATACAACATAAGCATCTATTGTCCTATAGTTTCTGCTAAGCATATCCAATCCATAATCAAATCTTTTGTCAATATTGCCTGATATTTTTATGATCTCTGGATTTTTGCTCGAAGGCAAACCTGTATCAAAATTATAATTGTCATCCAAAAAAACAACATTTTGTGCATTTTGTGAAAAAAAGGCTCTTGCACTTGTTGCGTCGCTTGAAAAAAATCTTTCACTTGCATCAATAACCATTTTCATGGCTTTTACTGCAAATTCAAATAGTTCTGGAACAGAATAATCTGGCATTAGCGGATTATCGCTTGGATACCACTTTCTTCTGGGCTCTGGGTCCAATTCATTTCGTTGCTTTTTGTTAATTCTTGTTATTGGAACAAGGGGGTTTAACCTTTGAGGAACATACCTTCCAAAACCATATAATTTTCTAAAAGAGCTAATAAAATCACGATAAGCTTCCAAAATTGGATGCCTTGTTTCTCTGGGATCCTGACCAAAAAATTTTTGATAATCTATGCCATGCCTTTCGAAAAGACTTCTTCCATAAGTTTCTGCCAAACAATGATGCAAAAGCTTAAACACATCTTCATCAAGTGTTCTGCCAGAACCTTGCTTGTGACACTCAACTTTATTCTGATATCCAAAAGTATATGGATTTTCGCCTCTTCTTCCCAGCTGATACGCATCAATTAAGCTTTCTAATTTTTTATGCTTGTTATATTCGGGTGTAAAATGCTGTTCCCATCTGTCTTTAGTTCGCCTATAGATAAATGGGTGAAAAACAGCGTCTGTCACAACATGGGAATAATATCCATAAGCAAAGGCTTTTTGTTTGTCGGTTTTATCTTTGTCAATTTTATCTTTCATACTGTGTTTGATATCATCAAGCATACAACAGAAAAAATCAAGAGAAGCCTCCCAGTGCATAACATCCGATACTAAAGTATAATCTTTAGGGTACTTTCTTCTTAAACCTGGAACATGTGGAACCCCCAGCACATAAAACAAATCAGGACCAAAAGAACCAAAACCAGCAAAATTGCTTTTGGTTTGCCAGGTGCCATCAGGATGATATTTTAATGCCTCTTCGATAACAAGGTAATGTGTATTAGGCTGTGGCATTTTTTCTAGTAAATTACTAAGTTTAATAAAATCTCTTAAATAATTTTTAAGCTGGCTGTGGCGCTGGGGCAGCTGTTGGGGCAGGTGCAGGTTTTGGAGCTGGTGCTGGTGAAGATATTGCAGAATCTATCCAAGAGCCAAAACGGTAAGCTGCTGATGTGAACCCATTATAGATTCTTCCCATTACACTTATTGCACCTCCAATTGGGTAGGTTATAATTCTTGCAGGATAAATTTTTTCTTTCTTCATTATCTTCCTAACTACCTTGTAAATTATGTTAGAAGCTGCTGCTACAGGCAACAAGTATGGTGCAAATGCTATATTAGCTGTTGCATAAGCTGCAGCAATTGCTGTCGGTATTCCAAATCCTACGGCTGTGTATAATGTTTCCTTTCCGTAATTATCTTTGAAACTTTTGTAAAAACCCTTAAAGCTGCCTGTATCGAGGAAGTACTTTACAGGATAAAACATTGCAGTCAATATTGGCGCAGCTGCCAAAGTTATTCCACCAGCAACTAATGGTGCTGAAAGAATGCCGTCTAAGCCATATGAGCCCGCTGCTGCTAAAGAAGCATTAAACATTAAATTAAAAACAGGCCCTTGCAGAATGCCATAAAAAACTCTTCTTGCATATTTGGGTTTTTCCTCTGTGATTAAATCTCCTAAAGGTTGAGACCCTGCAACTGATAATGTGCCTGTGTTGATTGGCACTCCATGTATGTTAACAACCGGACCACCAATTCCGTACAAGAGCCCAGATGCAATTAATGCAGCTGTTCCTGTAATGGCAGAAACGACTGAAGGAGCTTCTTTTGCCATGCTCTCCAGCAGTGATTCTTTCTTTTCTTCCTTTTTTCCTTCAGCAGCTTGAGGCTTCTGCTCAGCATTATTATCTGCCATTTTCCACCTCGAGCAGTTTCCTCACAGCATATTCAACAACATGGCTTTTATTCCTGAATTTGCCGCTGGAAAGAAATTTAATCATTTCATGCACTAATTTCTCGTCAAGAGTTACACTTAATTTTTGCTTCATTTAAACCCAACGTTAGACTACTTAGTGGCATAACGTACTACCATTCTTAAATTTTTCTATTTTCATTACTTTAAAATAGTTACAAAATCAGAAGCAATGCAATATATGTAACTATACCAAAAAAAATATATACCAATTAGTATAATTCTCAAGAACGCAAGATTTAAATACAACTTCTATACAAAAAGGAATATTAATTTTAAAAATATATACCAATTAGCATAATAAGGATAATCGGAACATTTTTATATTATAAGTATATATTCCAAATGGTATAGGCAGATGTTGAGAGCTTTCTCAAAACTCTCATTCAAAATTGATTAGAAAAGAGGTTTTTGTCAGGAGAGATTATTACCTTGATTTGCTAGATAAAAATACAAATTCTTTCAAAAAAGGCTCTGCAAAAAACATTGCTTTGCTCGGTTCAAGAAAATCAGGCAAAACCTCAATTGTCAAGGAGCACATTAAAAACATCAAAGATGTTGTTCCTGTTTACATTGACTTGGAGAAAATCAGCCTGAACCCTGAAAATTTCTCAATTGAGTTTATCGGCAATATTATTTTTAATTTTTTGAAAAAGCCATTAAATCAATATAAAAAATTTCTTTTGTTGGAAAATCTATTAAGGGTTGAAAATGAGCTAAAAAGCAAAAGCGCTTTTTCTTTGATAAAGACTGTTGAAAATGAGTTATTAAAAATAAAGCCTGACCAAAAATTGCTTGTTGAGAGCGCCTTTAAATTTGCTGAGGAATTGTCAAAAAATCACAATAAAAAGTTCCTGATAGTTCTTGACAATTTTGAAAATCTGCTGGACTTAAACAATTTCTCCCAAATCAAGGATGTCTTATCCATCATTAATTTTGATACTGAAAATGTAAGCTACATTGCAACAAGTTCTGCTATTAAAGAATCTTTGGCTTCATTGAAAAAATTTGAGTGTTATGAGATAAAAAATTTGGAAAAGAATGAAGCTGTTGAATTAGTTAAATCAATAATCGAAAAACCTGAACAAAAAACAATTGATGAGATTTTTGCGTTAAGCAACGGGCATCCATTAATCACTTCATTAATCTCAAAAAAATTCAACGAAACGAAAAATGTCAAAAAAGCGTTCTTGATTGAATTGCTGCAAAAAAATAATTCCATCTATGACTATTGCAGTGAATCCCTGAACTATTACTACAACAGGGCAAGGGGGCAAACTCTTCTTAAAACAATCCTGAAAGTTGTTGCGAATGAAGAGCTGAGATTGAGTGAGATTGCAAAGAGGATTTACAGGAGCGCTCCTGTGACAAAAAGCATTCTTGAAAGGCTGATGGATGTTGACATCATTCACAAGAAAGACAACAAGTTTTATTTTAGTGATAATGTGTTGCGTCTTTGGGTTAAATTAACTTCTCAAGGTTACGAGTTTGACGATGTTCCTGACGATAAAGCATTAGATGAGGTTGCAAAAGAGTTATGAAAAAAAATAGTTTAATTTGGATTTTTGCATTATTTTTAATAAGTATAATTTCAATTCCAATAGCTTATGCACAGGCAGCAACAGCAAGCTGGTTTTATGTACTGATAAATGCTGCAATTGTTTTTGTTGTTTTGTTTGCATTACAGACATTTTTGATACCTGGAAAAGCTGACAAGGAAAAGACTGCTGTTTATGTTGTACTAATTATTTTGTCTTTGCTAATTGGATTGCTGTTTGGCAGAACCGGATTCATATGGCAAGGTCAGTTGAGAATATTCTTCAACTTGTACGTTTTAGTTAATGCTATAGTAATCGCCACCGTCATTTACTTTATCTTGGGTTTATTCAAATTCAATGAGAAAGTCGGGACTACAAAAGAAGGTTTAGGTGGATATGGCATATTAATATTTTTGGTGTCTTTGATATTTGCCGTTAAATTAGGCAACCAATGGATATGGCAATTAAGCGCTGCACAGCAATTTTATAATTACTTGTTTGGCAATGAAGGAATTTTGAATCCTGACCCGCCAGCATACAGGCTGTGGATTTTCATAACAAGCTTGGTTATGTTTGCATTTTTCCTCCAGAATTTCTTAGTAAAAAACGTGGCTGGAGGCGCAAAGCTAAATTATGCATTAGCTTTTATCATAGCCTCCAACATGGCTAGCGCTGGTTATGGATTTGCATCCATTATCCAATTAGGAGAAATAATATTCTTGTTGGTTTTGTGGAATGGGATAAAGGAATCTGTTTGGGCTGGCAAAGAAGGAGGCAGGGCATTCCTGATTGCGCTTTTCCTGGTTGGATGGGCTTCTGCTGCAGTGACCATGACAAGCCCTGAATACAGGGGTGTGCTTGGCTATGGATTTTGTCAGACTGGTATTATTGACTGCGTAGATGCGCAAAAAGCAGCAGCTGCACAGGCCGGCGGACTTTTGGACAGGCTGTGGAAAAACATCTGGATAATCGGCCTTGGGATAGTATTGATATTAATCTTTGCCGGGACAGCTATAAAGGAATTTTTAGAGGCTATCGGTCTCAAAAAAGACACAGGCATTGGGGGAGTGGCGGCAGTGAGTTTGATTATTATACTTATCATTATTGGGCTTATTGTAGGATTTAAGCAAATAGGGATTATTGGTGGGTCTCTTTTAGCTCTCGTATTAGCGCTTTTTGGAATAGTGTTTGGTATTAGGAGACTTGGAGCAGGAGAAAAACGAAAGCTATACAAAGGCGTAAGGAATGCTTATCTGAAAAATTTATTTGGAAGTATTACTAAAGCTGTCCTCACAAAACTACCTGGATTTAGAACGAGTTTCTTCAGGTTAAGGAATATTGCTGGCAGGGAACCAGAAATTGTGTACAGGAACAGATTGTTGTTTATGCGACTTTTAGACCAGGAATTAAGGTTTGACATATTCTATACAAAATTTTTGTATATGACTCAATTTGAAAACCTCCTGAAAGATCGTACTGAAAAAGTAAAAGGATTTGAATTGCAACATGAGCTCAAGAAGCAAATTGTATTATTAAGGTCACAAAGAGGGAAAGTAAATTTTGGAACTGACATTAATCCAGATTTTGTGGGAGAAGATATTGATCAAAGTACTTCATTGCCAGGTTACTATAATTTTAAAGGCTGGAATTATGTCAATAAAATAATAATCTACTATATGAATAATCACTTATATGACTTTTTTTCACAAAGGCTTTCCGAAATTGAAGATTTACGCAGACTAAGACAACAACTTCAGCAACAATTAAGACAATTGCCACAAAACGATCCAAGAATAGCTAATATACAAAGTGAAATAGAAAGAATAGACAGAGAAATACCAAAAAAGTACCAAGAATATGGACAAGACTCTAATAGAAAACTAGCTAACGATATTGGAGTCATTAAATCTGCAATAGATGCAAGCAGAGGTCAATATGATTTAAGAACAGGTATATACCCACACCACTATATAATCAAAGCGTACACTTTGTGGTTATGGGATATGTTTAATTCTGCTGGCAGAGGCTATCACCCTTATCGATTTGCAAAAAAAGGTGTAAGATATATTGATGCAAATGGTAACGAAGCAAATATATCAGATGATACTACTGAAGTAAATGTTTATGGTGAGTTTTCAGATGATAGAAGAAAATTAGACACTCCTGGACAATATGAACAATATAAAGCAGATGTAATGGCTGGAAGGATAAGGATAAGAAAGCTAAAAAATCCAAAAAGAGATTCAGTACCATTCCCGCCAGGAGAAAATATGGGTAAGATTGGGGAATATTATGTACGCGATTGGGGTGGCTTCATTAAAGATTTCAGAACAGGGCTTTATCATCCCTTTTCTAGGAATGTAGCAGAATACGAAGATAAATATACGGGTGCATGGGCTCAAGGAAGATGGAAAGATGATGATATACCCTGGCTCCCAAGAGGTGGTTCTGATGCAAGCCCAGCTTTTGATTTAAGAGTTTTAGCAAATCCGGGGATTTATAAATGGTGGGGCAGAGAAAAATACAACGACCCTGAAACAGCAGTTGAAAAAGAAAATAAAGAACCACATATCTCTCAGTTTGGGATAAAACAGTTTATACTCAGGTTAATAGACTTTACATCTGCCCAGGTAGATGAGGATAAAAAATTCTTGCAATATTATCCTGCCGATACAGGAGAATTGCCTTCGTATGAGGAACAAAAAGAAGGTAAAAAATACTCAGTTGGCAGGTTTGAAGAAAGAGGAGGCCAACCATAAAATGGTTGAAGTTCAGGATATCAATAAATTAAATGAAGCAGCACAAAGATTGAAAGGAATAAGTGATAGTATAGATACCTATGATATACCAAGAACTAATTTTTCAGCTATATTAGAAGATGAAAGGCTTCTAGCAATCTATCATAAAGATTGGATTGGGGTTTCAAAACAGATTCAATCTGTCAAAATGCTAAGAGAGCGATTCTTAAGAGACTTCCAAAGCAATCCCGAATTAGCGATTAGCAATATTAAAACACATTTAAATGAATTAATTGCGTTGATGCAGTTGTTTGATCCAAAAGAAATTTCAAAATTGCAACATGCAATTCTGATGTTAAGCAGGCTGGAGATAGCTGAATTGAATAAGTGCATAGAAGACGTAAACAGATGGCCAAATTACAGGCTTACAAACAGGATTGACTTTTTTGTTGAACGGTTGGTTCTTTACTTGAAAGGCGGAAGAAGCAGATTTGACGGAGCCCAATTTTCAGGTTTGTATACACATTTTAGAGATGTTGAACTTAAAGAAGCGATTTTAAGAAGCGGTGCAGCCAAAAAATTGCTGTTTTATAAAAAAGAACAAGAATTTTTCAGCGATGCTAGATCAAAAATATTAAGATCGATAAGAGAAGGAGGCTGGGAGGAATTTTATGAATTTTACAATAACTTAAAAAAAGGCAGAAATTATATTAAGATGGTAAGAGAAACTTTTGGCAACGAAGAATTTGCGAATTTCTTGGAAGCCTTGCCAAAGGAAGTTCATGAGAATCCTACTGCATGGCAAGAGGATTTAAAAGAACTTTCACACAAATTAGAGGATGTGAGTTATCAAAATAGGTATGTTATTCAGCCAGCCATAAATGCTTTATTGAAGGTATTTGAGGGTGCAAAAGACAGAATAACAGCAAACAAAGTCGAATTAAAAGAGATAGAAGGCATTTTGACTAGCTTAGAAGAAAGTATAAAAAAAAGAATAAAAGAATTGAGAAAAGACATGCAAAGACTTAGAAATAATTTTAATTATATTGATGGTCCGTCAGCTGATGAAATGTCTGAGGTTATACCGATACTAATTGATTTGATGAACAGGGTTGGGTTGATGCCAAAAAGACGACTGGGTAACTTAAGCAAAACTTTAGAGGTATATAGTTCATGGTTAGAGAGATATAGAGCAATTGCTCAAAAGTTATTTGCAAAACCAGTTGTTCCTGTAGGTGGCGCTGCTTTCTTCCTCGCAGTTCAGTCAGACAATATAGCGGTTACTAAAACACAACTCATAAATATGCCATTGGTTAGTCAAAATTTTGAGTCTTACATAGCCCAATTGGAAAGAAGAATCAATACAATTCTTGTCCCTAGATTGCAAAAAATTATTGAATTCATAAGAGGATATGACAACCAATTTACGATACCTATAAGCAATTCCAATGAGTTGCTTCCCGAAGTCAAAGAATTGCTTTCAAAACTTCAAAATGAATTATCTGCTGAATTCAAAAAAGAAGGAATTGACTTAACAAAACCATTGTATGGATAGGTGATTTAAATGACAAATGGACAAGCACAACAACAAGCACAAACCCAGCCTTCACCAACTATGGAGAAAGGTTGGGATATGTTTTGGAATAGATTCAATAGAATTTTTGGGCCTGTTAATATTTTTAGATATAGGACATACCCTGGCCAACCTGCACCAATCAAGTCATTATTACCGATAAGCTTGAATGAAAATTTGATAGATTTACTTACAAAAATTGAAGATGCATGGAATAAGATGGATACGTATCTCTGGGATCCACATCCAAAGATACTTGAAGTTTATGAAAAGTTGGGGCATTATGATGAGTCAGATATTGTTGAAATTGAAGCGGAAAAATTGAGAACTGGCGGTGAATCTGGAGGTTATTTTCTAACACGTGATTTTTACTTGAATCCTGTAGAAATAAAATGGACTGATGGTAATAAAGAAGAATTGTATATATTTGGAATTTCACAAATGGCAGAAATATTACAAAAATGGAGAAATTTAGAAGAAAGTTTAGATCAAAGAGCTATAGCAGTAGGTATGGATGCTGGCAATAGAAGATTCGCTACTAATTTGAGATCTGGAGTTGCAAAATTACTTACTGAAATTCAAGAGACAGAAGAAAAATTTTTGAGCAACCTTCTGGAAAAAAAAGGTCTGCACAAGAGCTTAGCTACTCTTAGAAACGAATTTTTAACTTTGACACAAACTTACAAGCAGTACATCAGATTTAAACACACATATAAAGTTATAAAACCATTTTTTTGGGATGAAACAAATCAGCATGCAGTATTTTTTGATTCACTAAAAAATCGTTTATTGTATGGAGATAGAACTGTAGACCACAGACCATTGCCTAACCATGGAATATACAGATATACAACATTTAGGCCATGGCCATGGGAGCGATTTACAGGAGTAGAAAGTGAGGAAGTCGCAGGTCTAACCGGCAGAAGAGTAAGAGCTCAATTTATGACGGGTTTGGACGAAAATGGTTACCCATTAGAAATAGATGACGACGGTGTTGTTTTGTTGGATAAATGGTTATATGAAATTGGAGAAAATGATTGGCAAAGAAAGATTATCGGAGGCGATCCTAGAGATCCAACAAATTTTCCAGGTAAGCCAGGAGGAGCCGAGATAATAAGAAAGATAGACCACATTAGAAGAAAGGGTATAAGAGTAGTCGACAAAAGATTTGCTACAGACCAAGCTTATTTAGACTTGCTGGAAATGGCAGTTTACATTTATAATGAAGTTGATACTCTCAGGGATGATTTAAGGGATGGAAGGTATCACAATCATAGTAAGACTACTGCGGACTACATTATACATGCTGAAGGAGGACTTAAGATAGACCCTAACAAGTTTAAGAGAACAAGAGAAATTTTGAAAAAACCAATTCGCTTGAGATTTAATCAATTTGCTACTGGGGATGATTATGGGTATATCAAAGCTATGCCTGATTATTTTAATAGGAACATCCCATCAGAAGAACTAAATGTAAAAAGGGCTTATAAGATCAAAGAGTATAAAGACAATTTACCTTTAGGAGAAAGAATGGAAATGGGTAGCGAAAGAGAAAGACAACCTACAAATTTAAGTCCAGCCTTTGACAGAAGAGCACTTAATAAGGCAGCACCATTTATCCACTGGGGCAGAATGTATTACTATGAAGATCCCGAAGGTGTAAATAAATGGTCAGAAAATCCTTATCCTCACATATCAACAAGAGGCATTGCAAAGTACATTATGTACTGGATTGCTGTCAGAACACAAAACCTAAAAGAAGCGCAAGATGCTGCTGAAAGCGAAAAAGGCTATGACATCGGCATAAGAAGACCTTTAGTTGGAGGAAAGTTCATAAAGAATCCGTTTAAGGAGATTATAAGTTAAATAAAATAATATATTAAAAATCTTAATCATTCCTCCTAAATAAAAATATATATAATCTTCATCCACCTTTCCCTAGCAACCTTTCTTTTTCTTCTTTATCCTTTTTCTTAGCATTTATCTCTTTTCTGTAATATTCAGCAAGCTCGATATTATCCTCTTCCTCAGCTTTCTCGAGTTTTTCTTCATGCAGCCTGATTTGCCTTTCAAGCGACTCAATGCCTTTTTGCAGTCTCTTTTTTCTATTTGTCATAAAGCTTATCCTCTATCGAATTTGTTTCTTTTATCAGCATATTTAATAATTTTTCAGCAATAGAAATTTTAATTTTTATATTTCCAATACTTTTATCATTTTTAACTGCCCTATAAGCTGCATAGCATTGCTCAAATTCCTGATTTGTAATTTCATTTTGGATTAGCCATTCTTTAAATGCCTTATTTGAAAATTTTTCTTTGTTTAATATACACCTTATAATAAATAAGCCTCTTAATCTTAACATTGCTGAATACAATATAGAACAAGATTTAGTGTATTTGCCATCTAATTTATCAAGTTCTATGAGTTCTTTATTGCTTTCTATATGCTCTTTTGTTTCGTCAAGATAGCCTTTAAAATTTTCATTGCTGACTTCAACATTTTTTAATTCAATTAAAACATGAGAATTAATCAATGGCTCTGCTTCTTGTACAATTTGGTAATACATGACAGGGTATTTTTCAATTGCCTTTTTCAATTTATCAAATTGAAAAACACTTATTTCTAAATTCGGCTCTTTAATTTTTATTGGGATAGTTTTGTCTTGTGTCACAACCATGACATCCATATCAGATTCTTTTGTCTCTTCATGCCTTGCGTATGAGCCATAAATAAAAACAGAAATAACATCCTTCAAATAAGGCTCAAGTAAATGTATGATTTTCTCTTTTACACCAAATTTTGGCTTTTCTGGAAGTATAACTACAACTTCTTGGCCAAGCCAATCTTTTGGAACCCAGACAGCTCCGCCATTGCCAGATTTTACAACTGTTTTGACAAGTTGTTCCTTTATCGCTAATTGTTGTGCCTGCATTGTATAGACAATGTATAGACACTTATATATAAATGTTTTGATTATAGAACTAAATTATATTTAAAATTTCTAAACATTTATTCTAAAATAAAATATATATATTTATAAATTTCAATTATTAGTTCTTAAAAAATAGTTATATAAATATAATTCTAAAATAGAAACCTTTAAATAGTGATAATTAAACTGTAAATAATAGATGTATATACATTAAAAATAAACAATGCTATCATTATCGGACAATGAGTTTAGCGTAATCAGCTTTCTAGTTAGAAATTTCACTGAAAGGCTTACAATAAGAAATATTGCTCAAAGGCTGAACTTCAGCCCGGCAGGAGTCTTTAACATTTTAAAGAAATTAGAAAAAAATAACATTGTTGTTGGGCAAAAACTTGGAACTGGATTGTTTTATGCAATCAATTTTGAAAACAAGATTGCTGAGCATCTTGCTGGGATTGTTTTGCTTTATTCTGATGAAAAAATAAGCATAGATATCGAGAAACTTAATCAAGCAAAAGCAGCTATTTTTGACAAGAAAAATTTGTTATTGATCACAGACAATATTACAACTTTTGATTTTTCTATTCCTGACATAAATGTTATCACCAAAACTGAAGATGAAGTTATTGATTTATTGAGAAAAAAAGATTCAATAATGCTTCAATTGCTTAAAAAAGGAACTGCTTTGTTTGGAGAAGACAAGATTGTTGGGATAATAAAAAACTGCATTTCAAGGTTTTAAAAAATGAAAATAATAAATAGGTTAGATTATGAAAATTTTAGCAATTTAACAAGTTCTTCTGTAGACAAAACCTTAACTTTTGACTGTTGCTTAAATGATTTTTCATCGGACCATATTGGACAATTAAGTGATAACGCTAAAGCAAAATACGGCACATCTTTTGTGTGCTTGATAAGCTTTGACGCTTCTTCCATATATTTTGAATACTCCTGCTTTGGTACAATTTTTACAAACTTGAACAATACCTTTTTTGTTTCAAAAAATCTAGCTGAATCTAAAAATCTTTCCATAAGCTCATATTCGTTCCTTTCAAATTCGTCAATTAGCCAATCTGGAGAATACAGCAGTATCTTTTCTGATAAGATAATTTGCCTTGAAGTAGAATTGCGCAAAAAGCCCGCTATAAATGGATTGGCGTCAATAACTAAAATCATTTATTTCAGCCCGTGCCTTTTTGCGATACCTTCCTTTATTTTGTTGGCAATTCTCTCAACGTCCTCTTCATCAAGTTTGCTGCCTGCAGTCAATTCATCCAGCTTTTTCATAAGCTCCAGTCTGCGCAATTTTTCAGACAAAGTGCTTCGCATTACCTCAGACCAGTTTATTTCCTTAAAAGAATCCATCTTCTGTTTTAGATCAACTGGCACAGACAATGTTACATTTATTGCTTTTACCATATACCATCCACCTCGTGTATTTAATAAAAATAATAAATTTATTGAAATTTATAAATCTTTCGCTCAAAAATGAGAATACTAAATAAAAAAATAATAAACGTTGGAATTTTGTTTTTAGTATTAATAACTGTACTTTCCACTCAAACTTACGCAAAACCTTTCACAGACTCTTTCAGGGGAGGCTTGATACAAATTAATGATTTCTTTGAAAAAGAGCAGTACAAGCCGTATTCAAATGCAATAGACTTTTTCTTCTTTGCATTGCTGTTCATATCAATTTACTTGATGGGTGTCAGGTATGCATTTAAAGAAGTTAAAAGGCCAGAGCAGGTTATTGCAATTCTGCTTGGATTGATGACAGCATTTCTGCTTGTTTTAGGCGGATTTTCAGCAACTATTTTGCTGCCTTACATCAGCTGGATTTTTTACATATTGCTGTTTATTTTGTACTGGTGGCTGTTGAAAGGAATAAAGAGCAGGTTCTGGAGATTTATTCTGGCTTTGTTATTAACATTATTAACAATTGGATTAGCTCAAGGAGTATTTGGTGCGTTGACAACTCCAGACACTGAAGGATTTTTCAAATCTTTTTCAAAAAGCCTTGGCACAATCCAGTTTCCAGAGATAACAGGACCACTTGGAGTTCCTCCTGATTTGACTGGTTTGTTTGGAGCAGCGCCAACAACAACTGGGCCAAGTACATTGCCAACTACTCCAACACCGACTGTACCTATAGAAAGAGTTCCGCCAACGCCTGAAGCGGGAGGATTGTCTTGGTGGGCATGGATTTTGATTGTTTTTGCGCTTGCATTAGCAGGCTTTGGGGCAAAAAAAGGATACGATGCCTGGAGAAGGATAAGACCTGCTCCAGCACCAACACCTACTCTACTAGCTGAAGAGCGCACAATAGCAGAAATTATTGCAAAGATAAATGAAATAATAACAAATAAAGGAAATTCTAGACAAAGGGTAATTCGAGTAGTATTGCGTGATAAATCAAGTTTAATTGTGCAAGGTGATGCTAAAACTGGATTTATAGCAAAATTAGGAGAAATTGCAGAAGGAGATGTTGCAAATCTATTTCTTGATGAAAGCAGAACTTTGGAAGAATTGGAAGAGGGGAATGTTAAAGAAATCATTAAAAAACAAAGAGAATTTTTCCAAGAATTAAAAAAGCTAAGTGAAACAGAAAACTCTCTTTACCAAATGGTGAAATTGGATCCAGCTACCGGACAAAGTAAATGGGAAACAATAATTCTACAAAGTATTGCAGATGATAAAAAGATCTCTGCTAAAAGTATGCTATACATTCTAAAAGTCCTAATGGACCAAAATATACAGCAAAGGGCAGAAGACACCCAAAAAGGCATTTTATGGTTAATTGCATATTGCTATAACCTTGAAGGAAAACAGAACATCTTATTAAAAGAGTTAGCAAACTTGTTTGAGGAAACCCATATAAAAGACTTAATCAAAGGACAGTTTAAGACTGCAATAAGAGACACACAAACATTAGATGCGTACAATCAAAGAGAAAAGAGAATTATTGGATTATTATCAAGGAGGCTTTTGAAGCAGATAGACTATTTAAAAGAACTGCAACGATTAATTGAAGCAACATCACCAAAACCAACTGCACCTACAACTTCATCTTTAACTGTAAAAATAAACACACCTGCTCCAAATTCCCGCCATATCATCAGCTACCCTATCAGAAATATAGAAGCAGAAGCTGAAGGTCCTCAAAGCGAATTGATTAATTCTGGCACTGTTCCTAATATTCGTTTTGTGTGGCATATTGAACAAAAAAGTGAAGTGCCAGAGTCATACCCAATGCAGACTATACACATTGGAAGAACGGGCATCTCAAAACCAATTTCAAGTGATATTTTTGTTCCAGAAAAAGAAGCAGAACTTACTGTTTTTATATTTGAAGGTGACAGGGAATTGGCAAATACTAGAATTCCAATAAGGCTTATAAAACCTCCCCAATTTGGAATAAACCGTATGGGGGCTGTTAAAAGAGAAAGGGCTTTACTAAAGAGGATAAGTAATAGTTTCAAAAGAATAAAAGAAAAACTTCCCAGAAGAGATAGAATAGAGATCGAAGAATCTGCACAAATAGCGGAAAATGCTGATGGACAATTGCTATTATTTGAAGGGATGTATGAGGAACACGAAAGAAAAGGGTTAACAGCAAATATTTTGCCCACATTAAAACAAAAATCCCAAGAAATCAATAGATTTGTAAGAAAGATTATTCAAGTATTAGAGAAAAGAAAATTTATTGAGCCAGCAAAACAATTAGAACTTTTTGAGGAAGAGCGTGCAAGAGCACTTGAAATCCAAGAACGCACTCAAGGAATCAGGATAAATCTTGCAAAGGGCATTGCTAAAAGAAAAACAGCAGCAAGGACAGCAATTCCAAATCGTCAACCAACTCCAAAAATTAAGATAAACTTACTACCAAAGGAAAAACCAATTACAACTTCACATCGACCTATCGCGCATACAAGAGTCACACCACTTCAGTATCTTTATCTGAAACCCTTGGATGCAACTCCTGAGAAACCGATACTGATTATAAGCGAATACCACAAAGACCCCAACCATGAATTTTTAATCGGAATAGAAAAAGATTCAGAAATTGTACTTAAAGATTCTGATGTTAAAGATGCTAATCAAGCCGTCATTGGATTTGATGAAGATGAAGGTGTTTTTATGATAGGCGCCTCTCCTAACTCGAGAATCGCAATTAATGGAATTGAGCAAGGAATTGCAGCAAAACTTTATGATGGGCTTAAATTAGATATTAATAATTACGCTTTTGCAGTTTATATCGAACAAAAAGAAAAGGCTGGACCGTTACAACGGGCAGAATATGAGCAGCAATTTCCTGTAATTCTTAACAAAAGAATGATAGCTCCAACACCAGCACCTGAAATTCAGATATTGAGTCCCACTAACAACAAAGAGTTCAATCTTGGTGACACAATTACTCTTAAGGCTGAAATAAATTTAGACATACCACCTCAAGGTTTTGAATACAGGTGGTTTGCTGTAAATATCAAAAATGAGATAGATGAACTAACACGCGGCATTGCATCAACTAATATCGTTAGTGATACCATTCAATTTGCAAGTACCTATATTGAAGTTGGAAAATATGAGATTGGGATAGTCCTAATTAATGCTTTCCCAGAACGCACTGGCAGAGATAGAAACTTAATTTCAGAACCGAGAACTGTTTATATTATTGAGTAGGATAAGCTGCATCACTTTGGGGGTTTCTGAGTGCCAGATACTCTTCTAATTTTCTAGTTAAATGGGGACTAGCCGGAAACGTTCTATTAGCCGGATAACTTGCAACTGCTGGTGCTCTTCTGATATCCTCCATAACAACTGCATAAATTTGTGTTGCCCTCCTAAATGCAAGTTCATCATTAGGTTTGCCTTCCATTGAAACAAAAGCTTCCCGAGCGTCCTTCATTAATGCGTCAAGAATATACGCCACTGCTTCACCAACAAATTCAGTGGTACTGGTTCCGGAATGGGTATTGGTTCCGGAATGTTGTCGTTCCTTTAGCTTTCTCCCAACAATTTGCTCCAGTACTACATCAGGATTCCTATCAGATTTTTTAGATAACTCTCTGAGTTGTCCAGCTAGTGAATCAAATCGCTCGTTGAAGTCAGTTGTTACAATCCATCTGGTTACAACCCCTCCAAGATCGTATTGTTCTTCAGGTTCTGCCATAATTTTTAGTAATGTTATTTTATTTTTAAACCTTTCTGTTTTAACCACTTATGAGATGTAACGAAAAAAGCTAATCATTCTATTTACAAAATTCTCTTGAAATATTAACAATTTGCATAATGGTTTTTAAGCTTTCATTTTTACTAAATAAAAAATGTAAAAGAACTCTAAAAAACAGGGCTTATGCAGTTTCAAAATATTGTTGTGCTACTGAATAGAATCTTCTTAGAGCTGGGTTTTCTGACAATCTTGATTGCCCAGCAATATCTTTAACCAAAACTCCACAAACGCCTTTAGAAATATTGGCTGCACTGGCTCTTCCATCAAGTCCTTCTGCAATTCTCCTTGTGCCAATGCTAGCAACTTTGACATTGCCCTTGTACAAATCAGCTGCAGATGCGCCTTTCTGTGGGACAGCTGGTGTTGCTGGTTTGACTTCACTATAATGATCTGGTAAAGTTATTTCTTGTCCTGGTTTTATAGAATCTCCTCTTTCACCGTCTGAAGCTTCAACAACCACCAGTGTATTTGGTTTGTTGTATTCGGCTGCTGTAGATGCTCCAATTGGTTGAATAACATTCCAGCCATTTGCACGGGCAACTCCTAAAGTTGAAATTGCTCT
>Ga0209541_10004590_pt1 | contig 24453 bp, 28 predicted proteins | sample RifCSPlowO2_01_FD_184027 | JGI IMG/M metagenome (GOLD analysis project Ga0209541, IMG submission 184027) | Groundwater microbial communities from Rifle, Colorado - Rifle CSP2_plank lowO2_0.1 (SPAdes) (version 2) | ecosystem: Environmental > Aquatic > Deep subsurface > Groundwater | place... | reverse complement strand
TGAACATCGAGATTTGGCCAATGTCAAGCAGCGCACTGGCTGCGGCAGTGAAATAATCGGCTACAAGATCAATCAGTACAAAGATAAGATTCCTTTTTTAGATGCAGAGAAATTTTTAGAGATTGATACAGTCCTTATTTCTTCCCGTCACTTATATCGCGCACCGTACTCCTTCAACGAAAAGAGCGGCTTGATTTCATTACCTTTGGATCCAGAAAAAGTTTCCCTATTTGAAAAGGAGATGGCCCAGCCAGAAAAAATAGTTGTTTCTCCCTTTGGTTTTTTAGAAAGAAACGCTGAGCCAGGAGAGGCAAGAGCTCTTTTTTTAGCCGCGTATGATTTTAAGCTGCCTGAAGAAAAAACAGCCAGTAAAGAAAAATCAAAAGCCGCAGAATTTTTAGAATTAAACAATATTAAGATACCAGTAGAAATGTTTCCCCCCTGCATCAAACTGATTGACAAAGGCATGGAAGACGGCAAGAAACGAGCATTGTTTATTCTTATGCAGTTCCTGAGAAAAACTGGAAGAACCGAGGAAGAGGTAGAGCAATATATCAGAGAGTGGAACAAACACAACCCAGAAGAACTACGAGAAACGTATTTTATTCCCCAATTGAAACATTCCAAAGGCCAGGACAAACTGCCTCCAAACTGCAGCAACGAAGGGTACATGAAAGCCATTGGAGTTTGCAAACCAGATGACTTCTGCCGAAAGATCAAGAACCCGGCCAATTACGCTCTGCTAAAGTATAAGATTTACGGACAAACAGAAAAGAAGAAAAAGACAGAAGCAAAACCGAAGAAAACTGAAAAGAAAGAAAAAAATCCGGAAAAGATTTCTTGATTACTCATACCTCAAAGCATCCACCGGCCGCATCCTGGCCGCCTGCATGGCCGGCAGTAATCCTGCAGAACTTCCTACTAAGAAAGAAAACGCCAAAGCTCCGGCAATCAGATACCAAGGGAAGGCGGCCTGTATCAATCCGCTGCCAAAAGCTTGAGCAGCAATAAGCTCGACCAATTTGCCAATGCCCATTCCTGCCAACACACCAATCAGTCCGCCAACTAAACCCAACAAGCCCGATTCCATCAAAAATATCAGCAAGACATCTGAATTACGCGCCCCCACAGCTTTCATGATTCCAATCTCTTTTGTTCTTTCTAAAACAGAGGTATACATGGTATTCATGATACCTATTCCGCCTACAACTAAAGAGATAGCTGCAATGCCGACAAACACGGCTTGAATCACCAAAAAAATATCGCTGAAAGTCTGCAATAGCTGACTGGAAGTTTGGACCGAAAAAGTTTCCTGGCCTTCTTTTTCTCCCCGCTCTTTTCTCAGTTTACGTTTAACTTCTTCTGCCACTTTTTCTGTATCATAACCCTTCTCAGTTTTAGCTGTGATCATACTCTCTTCATCCTTCACTCCCGCCATCTCTGCCAGCACTTCTTTGCTTAGCCAGACTGCATTGTCATCAAAAGGATTTCCCTGCTTTTTGACCACTCCTACAATCTCAAATTGCTTATTAAAAATTTTTAGCTTGTTGCTTAATACTGCTGATTTATCCCATGTATCACCAAAAATATGGTTATATCCCACTACTGCTTTAGATTGATCTTTATTTTCCAACTGCCGGCCAGCGATAATTTTAGTAGCATCAATCTCTCCAAAGAGTTTAAAATAATCTTCATTCAAGCCATAAAGCATCACTATCTTTTTTTCTCCGTTAAACTCCACGGGTTCACTTTTCATCAATATTCCAACCGCATCTTCTACTCCAGTTATCTGTTTAATCAGCTTCACATCTTTTTTATGAAGAATAATCTCTTCATTAGTTGCACTGCCAGGAGGACCGATGGTTTTTGCTTGGATAATTATTTTATCCCCGCCTAACTGTTCAAACTGCTGGCCGATGTAATTTTGCAATCCTTGTCCCAAAGAGATCAGGCTTACTACTGCAGCAATGCCGATAAAAATGCCTACTACTGTCAGCCAAGAACGCAGTTTCCTGTGCCGTAAATTGCTTAGGGCGTATTTAAAATAGTCAAGTAACATTTTGTTTATAGGGAATTTCGCTGGGTTTAGAACCCCGCACGCTCAGAAATGCTACATTTCTGGCGCACCAAAATTCCCACTGGAATTTTTTGGCTTTAGTGCGAAATTTGCTATTCCAAAAACACGCTAAAACGTGTTTTTGTTATCTTTTTTCCTTTTTATTCCTTTTTCTTCTTTCTTATTCGGCGGATGAACCATACTACTCCGATTAGTATCACTAAAGCTATTGCCCACATCCAAAAGTTGCTGCTTTTTACCAATCCCAACTTCTTTGCTTCTTCTAGAGTATATGCTTTCACTGCAAGATTTACTTCTTGCATCTGTTCTTGATTATCTGCGCTTTTATACTTCAAAGTCAAAGGCAAGTTTATCTTGCTGGCTTTAGGCAAAACTTTCAACTCTACAGTTTCAAAGTCATCTGAATCCAGATTGCCTAAGTAAAAACTAGTGATTCCTATCACCTCTGCCTGTTTAATGCTGACTGTTTCCAAATTGAGGAATTTCACTCCTGCTAATCCTTGGTTAACAATCTTTACAGTTAAAGAAGAAGGCTGGCCGAGCACCAAATTATTTTCTTCAACATTTAGGCTCAATTCTGGTGTTTCTCCTATTTCGATTCCAATCAAATCACTCATGCTATATTCCCGAGCGAATTCATCATAATAAGTAATCTTCAAGGGTAGTTTATAAATTTTAGATTCTGCTTCTGCTAAAGAATCCAGGGTGAAGACTACTTCTTTGCTCTGGCCGTCATCCAAAGAAGTAATCTTCTGTTCTGTGGAAGAGTCTTTGGGAGCAAACGGTAAAAGCGCATCAGTTAATTCCAGCTTCAAAGAAATGTCTTTCAAAGCATAGCTGGCAAGATTCTTCACCTTTAGGATGATATCTACACTTTGTCCAGGAGCAGCTACCTTAGGCTCTAATTCCACTTTGTCAATTATCAGAGTACTTTCAATTGCTAAAATTCGAACTGTAAACATCTCTTCAAATTCATCGTTTTCTACTTCATACTGTAATTTAAGAGGATAATCTCCTGAAGCAGTGCCTGAAGCAGCAATTACTCTGTACGTTAAGGTTTTAGTTTCAAATGGTTTTAGCTGTAACGTTGCTTTTTTTCCCTGCACTTCAAAGGGTGTTTTTTCTTTCAGCTCAAAACTGGCCGAAGCATCAGAACTGGCAGGATTAGAAACCGAAAAAGTGATAAAAAATTCATTGCCTGGAGCCACTGTCGCCGGGCTCATCTCTTTAAGAGAGATTCCCAAGTCGGCAACCACTGGATTAGACAGCCCTAATACGGCTAATGCCACGGCCAGCATTAAAATGGCTATGTTTAACGTTTTCATCTTCGTATTTTTCCTCCATCGTTTAGTTTTCCATCAGCTAAAATATAGCTTACTTTTGCATATTTTTTTGACAATTCTGTATCATGAGTGACCAAGATTATTGTTTTTCCTTTTTCATGCAGAGTGGTAAGAAACTGCATGATCACTTCTCCTGTTTTAGAATCCAGATTGCCTGTCGGTTCGTCAGCCAGCAAAACTTCCGGTTCATTGATCAAAGCCCGGGCAATAGCCACTCTCTGCATCTCTCCTCCAGACATCTGATTAGGAAAATGATGGCCGCGATGGCCCAATCCTACTTCGGCCAATAATTCTTTAGCTCTTTTCTCCCGTTTTTCTCGGGAACTATCTTGGAACATCATCGGCAGCATCACATTGTCTAATGCAGTTAAAGAAGGAATGAGATTAAATCGCTGAAAAATAAAACCGATTTTACGGCCGCGGATTTGAGCTAAAGCTGAGTCTGAAAGGGAAGAGATATCTATCCCATCAAGATATATTTCTCCGGTGGTTGGCACATCTAAACAGCCAATGGAGTTAAGCAAGGTAGACTTTCCTGAACCGGATTTGCCCATAATAGAAACGAATTGGCCTTTCTTTATGGACAGATTGATTTCTTTGAGCGCTTCCACTTTGGCCGCTCCCCCACCATACACCTTCCAGACGTTTTTAAGCTCTAAAACAGGCATATTTTTTCTATATTAACAATTAATTATAAAGATTGCGGGGTTATACTTGGAATTTAAACCATTTGTTACCCGCGCGCGTATGTAAGGGCTATTCAAAAAGGTACCACTTTTATTAATCGCTGGGAGACGGGATGATAGTGTTTGAATAAACTATTAGCTATAACGATATTCTGTTTCCACAAAGCTTATATCTCTAACCAAAATATCTCTTATAATCATAGGAGGCACATTAAAATGGATGGCCATCAAAAATTTTTGCTGGGGTTGGTTGCAGCCGGCGTCATCGGCGTTTCAGGAGCATATGCTTACTTCAGGCATTGTGATATTGAAGCCCGAGATTTGGCAGAGCGTTCTGATGTTTTTGCTTATCGCCTGGTAAAATCAAGTCTCAAATCGACAACTATGGAATTAACGGATCTAGAACAGAAATTAAAAGAGATGGAAAACTTAGACTTGGATCTCAGTGCTGCACAGTTGAGATATTCCAACCTTCGTGCGGAGCAATCAATTCTTTCAACGGAAAGAGATAAATTGTTAGGCCTAACACCGGTTCAAGAATATCAAGGACTTCAGGACAGGCTGATATATCCTGTTACTGGAATGGTCTTCTTTGGTTCAATGGCTGCATTTGGATTAGGAACTTTTACCAGGTATTCTATATTCCATCCTATTCGATGGCGAAGAAAAGATCAGCCAGTTCCTGCACAAGGGGAATCTTAAAATGAGAACCAGTCAGTTTTACTGGTGTATGGCTGGGTTATGTGCTGTAAGTGCTTTTGGTGGAGAGGTTGGAAGTTATTCAGCTAAAAAAGAAATGGAAAATTTAGAACAGCGTGTGGTTGTGCAAGAATACCGAATGGTAGAAGCTGATTTAAGAAAAGTAACCCCTTTAATAAGTGATGCAACAAATTATAAGCCCCTTCAGGATAATTTTCTCATTCAGGAAGCAAAGCTTAGGAGGAGAAAAGATGCGCTTCTTCAGATTTCAGAAGTGCAGGAATATTTAGAATGTCCAACAAATATAACTCGGGGACATTGTACCGCTTTGAGTGTTGTTCCGATAGGCGTAGTTATGTTAGGGATGGCTGTTTACAAGCGCAAAGAAGAATCGCAATCTTCAGGCCCCGCACAAAAACCGACTTAAAGTATGTATTTCTTTTACTGGATTTTCATCAGACATATTTATATATAACCTAATTAACATTATATAAAATAAGTTTAATAAATTGTAAAATCAATAAAATGCTCTTAAAAAACGAAACCGAACTAAAGGTTATGGAAACTTTAGTTAAATATTGGTATAAAGAGTTCTCTGCATATGAGCTGGCCAAAGAAGCTAAAGTAACTCCTCCCATGGCTTATCTGGCGATAGAAAAGCTCCGTTCCCATAAAATCATCCTCTCCGCCAAAAAGAAAGTAAAGATTGATTTCCGAAACCATTTTGCTTACCATTTCAAGCGGCTTTATGACGCAGAACGACTCATTCTGCTCTCCGAAGAAGACCAAAATAAAATTCAGCGTATTTCTCAGGCGTTTAAGTCGGAATACCAGCAAGCTCTGCTGGGCCTGCTGGTCTTTGGAAGCACCGCTAGCGGGGAAAAAACTGAACTAAGCGATATTGATGTTCTTATTATCGTAAAAGAGAAGAAAGAGATGGATTACGAGCGGAAAGGCTTACTTAGTCTGGGAAAAATCAACCTAATTGAGAAGAGCCAATCTGAATTGGAAGGAGATTACCTGTCAACCCAAGATTTAGTGCTTAATGCTTTGATGCGGGGGATAATTATCCAGGATAGCGGAATTCTACGCCGATTCTTGTCTAAGCCGCTTCCCTCTCCCTCGGAAGAAGTTTTCTTTCAAAAGGAGGAATATTTGGGAAAGTTAAAGAAAAGGCTTCTTCTTCTGCTTAAAGATAAAGATTATCTTTCTTTGGCTGAAGAATTTAAAGCATATCTGGTAGAGAAATTCCGTCTTGAACTATTGCGTCGGGGAGTTATATCCTCTTCCAAATCAGACTTGCTGAAAATGATGTCTAAGAGCGACAGAAAACTTTATTTACTTTACCAACAACTTACTCCTAGAAACGTGAGGAAATTATTTTTGAAAAATGTGGGAGCGCGCTAAAGATAATTTGGAATTAACCCGGAAGAAGTTAGTTCACGCTAGAGATTTCTCCAGCAAAAAAGACCTTGCGGAGTCCATCCACTATATTTGGGTGGTCTTTGAGAATTGCGTAAATATCTTTTTGGATTTGAAAAGTGATTCTCCCACGCACCGGCATAAATCTAAAGTAGAAGTGCTTTCTTTATACCATAGCTTGTTCTTTTTGAAAAAAGACTATTCTGAAACGTTTGCGATTCTCTTAAAGCTAAGAATTCGGGCGGATTTTGGCGATTATGCCCAAGTGCCCAGAATTCCCGAAGAAGCAAAAGTCAAAGAGTTTCTGAAAGAGGCGGAAGAGTTGTTTCTGGAGACGGAAAAAGCAGTGGAAAGCTTTAAGCAGAAGAAGTGATGGCAGGTTAAAGTGCGAAAAAGTACCGCTTTTACTCGTTGAGAGACGGGATGATGATTTTTAAATAAGTCTATCCCAACTACAGCATCACAAAGTATTTAAATCTTCACGAATTTGTAAAACTTAAAATGAGAAAAAGCAGTGTTTTTTTGGGTTTGACTGGTCTATGTTGCGTTGGAAGTATAGGTGCAACTGTAATGCGTGAATCTGCTAGCGATGAGCTGAAACGCCTTGAACAACTTGCAGAAGTAGATGAGTATAAAAGCTTAGATTCTTGTTTAAGAGTAATGGATCAAGCAAATGAGGATTCAAGATACAACTTTCCTCTTCTCGGTTCCATAAACAGAAAAGATGCGCTTCTCCAAGATCCAGAAGTGCAGGAATATTTAAGCAGCCAAACACAAAAAGATTACGGTCAGAAATTAGGTGTTTCTTCATTTGCCGGAGTGATGCTTATGGCTGGGCTACGCGCATACTATAGTAGAAAGGAATGGCAGTCTTCATCATCTGAGTTAAAACAGGTTTAAAGTAAAATTTTCTTTAGCAGATTTCCCGCAGAAACATTTACTCCAGCAGCCACTTCCAGACCGGCTTAATTGAAATCTTTTTCCCAGATAAATTTAATTCTTCTTCCTGCTCCAAAGTCAAAATTAAGCCTTTTTTGATTTTTAACTTCTTCATTGCTTCAAGCAGGCCAGCTTTTTCCCGCTCCTGATTGCCTGGATTAAGCTCATAACAAACCTGAATCGCTTCCACTAAATTAGTCCCTTCTTTCAGCACAAAGTCGCATTCATTGCTATCGGAAAAATAATAAATATCTTTCCCCCGTCGCTTTAGTTCTAAAAAGACCAGATTTTCCAGCAGCCGCCCGTGGTCTTTAGAAAACCTAAAGCCTAGGTAAGTTGCCAAAGCATTATCAATTAGATAAATCTTTTTGGGCAGGCGAATCTGTTTTTTTAATGAATATTCAAAAGGCGAAACCAAAAATGTAAGGTAACTGTTTTCTAAATAATCAAAATATTCTTTGATAGTGGTGGGACTGGAGATATTTAATAATTTAGTCAGCGAATTAAAGCTGATTCTCCCGGAAAGGTTGGTGACTGCCAAATAAACCAAATCTTTGAGGTTCTTTTCACTGGATAAATTGTACCTTACTAAAATGTCCCGGTAAAGAATATTCTCATACAATAATTTTAGGTAATCTTTGTTTTTTTCTTTAAGATATTCAGGAAATCCCCCCTCAAGGAGATATTCTTCGAAATGCTGTTTAAGAGCTACTTTAGAAGAAGTATGATAAACAGAGTTCTTCTCTAATTTAAACTTCTTAAATTTTAAAAATTCATTGAACGAAAAAGGGTAGAGCCTGACTTCTAAATATCTTCCGGTTAAATGGGTTCCCAGTTCTCTGCTAAGCAGGGTGGCATTTGAGCCGGTGACAAACACCTTTTTCCCCTGCTCGCTTAATCTGCGGACAAATCTCTCCCAGCCGATAATGTTCTGGATTTCATCAAAATAAAAGATTTTTCTTTCTCCGTATAGCTCAAGAAAAGTTTCATAAAGCAATTGAAAATTCTCCACTTTAAATGAGAGCAGCCGCTCATCGTCAAAATTGAGGTAGTAGCCCGGATGCAGCGACTTAATTTTTTTAATGAGGGTAGACTTGCCGCAGCGCCTTATTCCGGAAATAATGATAATAAACTTATTCTGAAGATATTTTTCCAAAATCCTTTCTTTATCCCGGGAGATTAAATTAGGCTCGACTAAGAGCTTATTTTGGTCCAAGATAATCTCTTTTAATAGTTCGCGGTTCATCGAAGATTCAGCCTTTTAAGAGCTTAAATCAAATTCTATTTATAAATGTTTCCATTACTGCTGGATACTTTTACGCTAAAGTCTCCATCATTGATGGAAAAGTTGCATAAGAGCATGATTTTAGATTACAAATATCTTATTCCTCTTCGCCTCTTCTACGGCCGCATCCAGTTCCATCTTATTCTCAGCATAAATCGTAAACAGTTTTTCTCCTTTCTTTACGGCCGCCCCGACTTTTTTCTCCAAATAAACTCCTGCTCCTTTATCGTCCGGTGCTCCGGCAATCTTCGCCAGCTTAGCTACTCGGCCGTTATCAATTCTTTTCACTTTTCCGCTCTTATCCGCATGAACAACATAAGTAAAAGTACCCACTGCCATCTCTGGCTGTCTTCCTTGACATCGGATAATCTCCTGCATCTTTTCGTAAGCTCTTCCGCTTTCCAGCATTTCTACAGCAATTTTGTGGCCGTTCTTTCGGCCAGCCATCTCTAATAATATTCCTGCCATCAGTAAGCTTCTTTCTCTCAAATCAGAGGGAGCTCTTTTATCATTCTTCAGCACCCACATCACATCTCTTGCTTCCAGCACAGGGCCTATTCCCCTTCCTACCGGTTGAGAGCCGTCTGTAATGATCACCCGGTTTTTTATTCTTAATCTCCTTGCCAAAGAAATAAACTTTTCTTCTAGCGCTTCCGCTTCTTTTTTATTTCTGCATTTGGCCGTCGGCCCGATAGGAATCTCAGTCAAAAGATAATCCGCTCCCACTGAAGCTTTCTTAGCCATCACTGAAGCCAGCATCTGGCCTTCGGCATCAATAGAAAGAGGATGCTCTACCTTGATTATTTTATCATCTGCCGGAGCTAAGTCCATCGCTCCTCCCCAGACAATGCATCCTTTAACCTTTTTTACGGTTCTTTCCATCTCTTTGGCTGTCAAATCCACTCTGGCCAAAACTTCCATTGTATCGCTTGTTCCAGAAGGAGACGTAATCGCCCGGCTGGCAGTTTTAGGAATAGTCAAACCCGCAGCCGCTACAATCGGCACTACCACCATGGTCGTCCTATTTCCTGGCACTCCTCCGATACTATGCAAATCAAAAACCGGTTTGGGAAATTTTAGCTTATGCCCGGTTTCTACCATCGCTTTAGTTAAATAAAATGTTTCTTCTTCTGTGAACCCATGAGCAAATCCGGCAGAGACAAAATAAGTAATTTCACTCTCTTCCAGCCGATTATCCACGATATCCTTGATGATAGCATACAGTTTCTTGTAATTCAATCTCTTGCCGAACAATTTTTCTCGGATATAGCCGACTGATTCTGGTTTTCCTACGGCTTTTACTTCTACTATACCTGTGCCGTGATCGGAAATACCAAATCGGGAAAGAATCTCTTCAAACAACCCGATCTGGCCGGCAGAAACTGGTTTCTCTTTTCCCGAGATATCTGCCACCGCCACCAGTTTTTTCCCTTTAAAAGAAATCTCAATCCGATCTTTCGGCCGTACATCAAGCTTCTTGGCGTCTTTATAGTTAAGAACGGCGATTAAGACTTCTCCTCCGGCCAGATCCAAATCTTTGACTACCAACCTCATAACCGAAAGAAGTTTCTTATAGTTTAAAAGGGTTTCTTTTTTATAATATTCTGTGATAGTATACTATAAAAATAGGAAATCTATTTAAATACTTTTATCTTATTAAAAGTATGAACCTATTATTCATTCAGCCCCAGCCCTGCATTCGCGCTTTGAAATATGCGCAGGGATTAAAAAAAAGATATTCCCCAAAGATTACTTTCGCTTATGCGAAAACCACCCTAAATGAACTATACGGGCAGGGAGATGAGCTTTTTGACCGGTGGATAAAAATAAAAGGCGATCCTCAAGAATCACTGCAGGAAAGTTTAAGCTCATTGCCGATTGATTTAATTCATAGCCACAATGCGCCAGATTATTTGACTATAGCCGCGATAGAAGCAGTAAAAAGCCTTGGTAAGAATACGCCGGTTGTTCACGATACTCATGACCTTATGTCCGTCAGAACCACCCCTTATGAAGGAAAAGATATAAGCTCTTTGCTTGCTGATGAAAAGATCGCTTTAAGCCAAAGTGATGGAGTGATCTTTGTCTCTTCAGCAATGGAAGAAAGTGTTAGGAAAAAATATGGTGAAATACCTGCGAACAGGTTAATTTTTCCAAACTATCTCCCTGAAAGCTTAGTGCCGGAAAAAATTAAAACAAAAGCGAGAAATGACGGAGAAATTCATATTGTTTATGAAGGCACGTTAGATAGCGGCACTGGCTCGCACTACGATTTTATATCCATCTTCAGAGAAATCGCTGCTCAAGGCCTTCATCTCCACATTTATCCTTCCAAAGAGCATCCGGCGTATAGGAGTTTAGCTGCAGAATCTCCTCGGATTCATTATCACGAACGATTATCGCCATCAAGTTTGCTGGAAGAAATCACCCAATACGATTTCGGATGGGCAGGATTTAATGGAGAGAAAAATCGAGAGCACTTGGAGATGGTTCTTCCCAATAAAGCGGTGGAATATGTCAGTGCCGGCTTGCCTATTATCGCTTTTGATTTTCACTCTTTGAAGGAGTTTGTAGAAGAATACGCTGTTGGGTTGGTATGTAAAAATGTAAACGATCTTAATTCTTTGCTTAGAAGTAAAAAAGCCGAAGAGGTCAAAGAAGAAGTGCGCAAAAAAAGATTCAGTTTTACTGTTGAAAAAAATATCCCCCAGCTATGGGAATTCTATCATTCTTTATTAGTATAGGCTGCTGCACAGCTAAACGGCATTAACCTCTTGGCAGTTTATCGCTCAAAGAGATCCAATAAACCTTAAACAAGACTAATCCCAGACAAAGCAGGATGAATTCTCCTACTAAAATCAAGGGATTGCCTTCGGCTGAAAGATAAACCAAATAGACTACTCCTGTTAAGAACGCGGCCAAGGCCAGCAAAACTGCAAAAAAATAGTAAAATTTCTTGATGCCTTTACGGCAGAGAGCAAGGAAAATCTCCTTTACCCGATTATTCAATTCTCCGCAGCCGATCAGATAAAAATAAAAGGAAATTATAAACAAGGCAATGCCTGAATCAATCATCCATCCCAAATTAAATTCTTCGACATATAAGATATTTCTCAATAACAGATGGCCGAGTAGAACAAACGGAAAAATGAAGATTATAGTTAACAGGCCGTGTTTCAAGAAAGGATGCAAAAACTTTCCATGTGCGATCTTTTGTCCAGTTCCCCAAATCAGCCCACCAAATAATAGAAACACGCTAAACAAAGTGTAAAGCATCCAGACAAAATTATTAATCATCTGCTGAAACGAACCAATCAAGGAAGAAATAGCTTGGTTGGTCATAAATGTTCCTCCGTCTTGCAATTGAGTGGCATTAAGATTAGCCTGGTCCATCAAACCAAAGAGCTGCTCTTGATTGAAAGCAAGATTGATTTGGTAATAAACAAAGACTCCTACAAAAGAAAGCAAAAACAATATTTCCAACACAAACATCAATGAAAACCAGCCGGGATGATGCTTGATTTTCTGGCCAGACTCTTTGGCAGCCGTAGAAAAATGCTCTGCCGCCTCGTTTAGCTTATACATATGCCTAAGTAAACATCTGCGTTATAAAAAGTTATCTTCTCGCATTTCTGCTACCAGCTCCCTGGCCGCTCCACTGCCGGATAGTTCAGCCGGATTGTCACCTTCTTCTGTCCAAGGTCAAAAGCCACTTCTCGGTTGTTCCGCGAATATGCATCTTCTATGTATTTGATAATTTCATAGTCTGTCAAAGCGCACTCATCCAGCCCAAGCATCCGTTTAAGGGACACTTAAGCCTCCATATACCCTTTCATCACCGCTTCATCTTTCGCATCGATTTCATCATCTTCTACTTTCCGGCTCAGCACTTCCTCGTTATATAAATTTAATTCATCTAAATCAAAATCTAACATGCTCGATCTTCTTTTCGGATACATTGTTTCACCCCCGAGTTTTACGAGGGGGTTCCGACACGATAGTGGCGATACCCCCTTCAAAATTTATCTCAAACTGCTTACACCCAAAATCAGTAGAAACATTTAAATATATATACCTTTTCTACATAGTATATATACAAAGAGTTTTGCATATAGTAGAATATTAATGGGGTGTAGAGAATATAACTATACATACAGTACAATACATATAGTACAATATTATATAACTAAGCATAATCGGATTATAACCTCTAAAGGTGAAAAAATGGAATATCGTAAATTAATCTCTTTCGGCAAGTCTAGCTTTGTTATTTCTTTACCTAAGACTTGGGTCAACGGCAACAAGCTGAAGAAAGGCGATACTGTTTTTCTTGATGAACGGAACGCCGATTTGTTATTAAGTCCTAAGGAAGTGAATTTAGAAGAAGAACAAAAAGAGATTACTATTGAAGTCGATGGAAAACCAGTAAGGAGAATCCAAAGAGAGATTATTACTGCGTATGTAATGCATTACAAGACTATTATCCTTGTAGGTAATGAAATTAAAGATAAAGCCAAGGATCTTCAAGAGTTTATCCAAAATCTAGTGGCTTTGGAAATTATGGAGCAAACCTCTCGAAAGATTGTCGCTAAAGATTTCCTTAACATGAACGATCTTTCTACGGATAACATCATTCGTAAGATGGATATTGTTACCCGAGCTATGCTGGAAGATTGCAAAAATATGTTTACTGATGACGTGTATGAAAACATCAATCATCGGGATAATGATGTTAACAGGTTAAGATTCCTGATGTATCGCATTGTTTGGTTCGGTTTAAATAATCCTACTTTCGCCATCAAAAAATTTAATTTATCTCCCATAAGTTTACTTAATCTTTGGTGGCTAGCTTTTAATTTAGAAGCTATTGCGGATAACGTCAAGAGAACTGCCCGATACATGCGCGAAGTAAAACTAGACAACAAAGAGAAACAAGTACTTAAAAATTTGCTTGAGACTATAAGCGAAGACTATAATCAGATGATGAAGGGATACCACACAAGAAATCCTGAGATTGCTCACAGCATCCTGCAGAAAAAAGAAGAGATGCTTAAACAGTGTGAAGATTTTCATCACCGCAATCGAAATATCCCTTTTGTCGGTTATCTTATGGACCAGATTAAATATTTTATAACAAATCTGTACAATATCGGCAGAGTAGTCTACCAAGGGCAGTTATCCACTCCATAGTAAAAAAAGAGTAAATTTTATAAATACGCCCGTAGAATAATAGGATATGACCTGCAGTAGAGACTACTCTAATATTGAACAAATGATTACCGATGAAGCAGTCATTTCTATAAGACGGGGGAATATTGTTACTGGAATTACTCTTTCTGATGGAGATCAATTAGTGAGTAAATGTTTTCTTCCCGAAGCGTATCGGAAATTAAATCCAGAAATTTATAAAGCATATTGTCAGCTGTTTGAAGGAAAAGACGAACCGTTGAGTGGGGGCAGCTATCTGCCTCATTTAAGCGCCAGGTATAGTTATAACAAAGAGAGAAGTGTTCTTGCAGCGATAAACGGATTAGGCGAAGATAATTTTGCTCCGCGGTTGATCCCTTCCCCCCCCAACCCCGATTGCCGGATATTTATGGAAAGAATCGCAGATAAAACTTGCCGAGAAGAAATAACAAGAAAACCCCAAAGCAAAACAGAGTTGTTAGATTACATGATTGAGGTTACTGCGGAGGTTCATTATCGAAGCAACTTACATCGAGAACAATTACTGGCAACTCATTGGGGAAATACCCGCGCGTTTAGATTTCGAAATACCCAAGAAGAAGTAGAACGATGGATTTATTACTTTCAAAATCTTATTTATTACCAAAGTGAAGAGTTTCATGAAGAGTATAAAAACCGTATAAATAAACTAAAGAATAAAACCAGAACACCAAGTAGAGAAGAGAATCAGAGTTTAATCAACGCGTTTTGCAAAAAAATTCTTCGTTCTAAAAAAGTAAGCTTACCATATGAACCGAGTTTATCTGGTTTTGTAAACTGGTTTATCCAAGAAGAAAGAAAAATGATTTATGGTTGGAATCATGATCCTTCTGAAAAAGATCTTGATGAGATTACTAAACGAGGATTACTTTCGGTAGTACATGGCGATCTTCATCCAGGAAATATCTTTCACGCTAAAGGAAACAAAATCGAGATTTGCGATTTTACCCATGCTCGTTTGGCACATCGGTATCTGGACCCGGTCAATATTATGTATGAACCTCCTTTCTCCCCTCTTAATCCGGAAGAAGAAATGAGTATGCTTGAAACATTGGATAAATATCGTCAGATGGTTCAAGAAAAAGGAGGGATATCTCTTTCTCCAGAAGATACAATCAAGCATGCTATTGTTAAAAGACTTAAGGATGGCATTCGTACATTTTCTATCTATTGCAGATATACTGAAAAAGATATCGAAGAATTTATTCCTTTTGGTTTCCCTGAAAAAAAGAGATTAAAAGACAGCAATTCTCGCGAAAAATTTTTAGAATCTATTTATGGTATTAAAATCGCTTCTTTATTTGATTACTTTCTCAAAGGTGAAGGATGGGACATAGTCCTTCGTCCCCAGATAACTTCTTCAGAATTGACTAGACGATTAAACAATTATCTTGTGCAAACCAAAGAATTCTTAGATTATGCAGGAATAAAAGACCTCACTAAAGATGAACGTCAAAAACGTTTTCAAAGTCTAATCCAAGATTCTCCTCCATGAAAGAACGGCCATTTGTAGAAGAAGAAATAAAATTATTAATCAAAGATAAACGAAAATTTGAAGAGATTCGCATTGAGATATCTGCTGCACCGAAGATTATGGGCTATGATAAAACTCCTGTTCTTTCCAAAGAACGAGCATATCGTTATTTTGATACCCCCGGTTTAGACTTACAAGAAAAAGAAGCTTACCTCCGTATTGGACTTTTAGAATCTTGCGGAGCAACCTGCAGTTTAAGATATCGGGGAAAAGATATGATTTTGACTGCTAAAATCCCAGTGAGTGACGGAGATACTACTAAACGGATAGAGCATCCTCATAGTTTATCCGCATCGGGGATGGATGAATTTTATCTGATAGATTTTGATACTTTGATACGCAATGCCCCGGAAACTCAAGCTAAGGCCATCCATGCGATTGTCGGGAAAAAATGCCTTCAAGAGATGGTACGTTTCAAAGTTCAAACGCATCGGACTGAACTTTCTCTTTATGAAAAAAGATTGGAAATAGCGTTAGATGAAGTAACAGCAACGAGTATGCTAGATTTAGAAAATCCTCTGGAAATAGATTTTTTTGAATTAGAAGTGGAGAATAGATCTGGAAGTACAAGAGAAGATTGAGATGAGATGGTGGATTTTCTTTCTCGAGGATACAACTTAGATAAAGTTTCCCTATCAAAATATCAAAGAGCAATGGAATTAATCCGAAAGGGAAAGAAGTAAGAATCTCCAAAACTTATTTAAATAAAATCCAGTTTTTCTTTATTATTCGGTATTAAAATAATAGAATTCATGCGGAGGTAGCAAAGTCTGGTCAAATGCGCAGGACTCAGAAGGTTTTTGTGCAGCAGCGCAAGACTGAATGTGCGAAACTTAAGACTAGGCTTAGAAATCCTGTCCCTTAGTGGGTTCGGCGGTTCGAATCCGCTCCTCCGCAATTTTTTAATTTACTCTCAATGGGGCAAGCGTTTCTACCAACCCCATATGATTCTTGCCATTGGATATCAAAACGCCCGTTAACAATTCGGGCACTCTCTTATTAAACCTAAGGGGATTTCCATAAAGATCAGTCACCTGTCCGCCTGCTTCTTCCACAATTATCGAAGGAGCGCATAAGTCCCATTCGTGGCATTTGCTTCCTCGGTGATACCACACTTCTCCTAATCCTTCGGCGATTATCATTGATTTGTATCCTGCCCCGCCGATTAAATTAATTCCCGAGAAAGGCATTTGTATCAATTGTTCCAATCCTTCAGTTTCTGGTTTCTTACGGACAATCAAGACTCGCATTTCAGAAATTTTTTCTTTCGGAGAGGTATCAAGTTTTCGTCTGCCGCAAAAATGGGGGTCGCTTTCATACCCGCAAAGATATGCTCCCTTGCCTTTAACCGCAGAATACGTTTTTTTCTCTAACGGAGAATGCACCACTCCCAAGACTGGTTCTCCTAATCTAGCTAAGCCAACTATTATAGTAAATGATCTTTGTCTAGCGATAAAATCTCTGGTACCATCTAACGGGTCAATAATCCAAACAAACTCTTTTTCTAATCTTGAAGAATTGTCCAACGTTTCTTCACTAAGTATTCCGTAATTTGGAAACCTACTGCTTAATCCCTCGATCAATATTTCATTAGAAGTTTTATCTGCTATAGTTACTGGACTATGATCAGTTTTTGTTTCAATGTTTAAGTTCTGGGCACTGTAAAAAATTCTTAATATTTCTTTGCCAGCTTTTTCCGCTAAACCCTTGGCAGTTTCTAGTTCCTCGTCAAGGTTAAGATTGGTCATTCTTTTCCCAGAAAGATAAAGTTTTATAAATCTTCTCAAAAAGTAACAAAAACAGCCGGCAGGAAACATCGCAGAACAATCTGCTCCCGTAGCATAGCCGGCAATGCGCCACCTTGGTAAGGGATGATTTACAAATAGTTCCCGCAGAGAGGTGGAGATCGGGGGTTCAAATCCCCCCGGGGGCTGACTTGTTTTAAGAGTACTAATCTTGAAGATTGTTTCTTTACTCTTTACTCAATCTCCATTAGCATCTCTTCCTTGCATACTCTGCATCTCACTCGTTGCATTCGGGAAAACTTGCCGGCCATTTCTCTGACATCACCTACCATATCCGCTCTTCCTCCGCATAACTCGCAGTAAATGCCTTCTTTCTTTTTCTCCGGCTCTTTTTTCACCGGCTTCGGCTTCTTTAAAATTTCATGCCGCCAGGGTTTTTCTTCAAGATTCATCTTGCTTTTTTCTTCTGTTTATGCAGCTCTTTGTCTAACATCTGCAGAACCGTTGCTACTTCCTTCTTGATAATTTTATCTACTGCTCTTGCCTTTTTCTTTCCTAACATCAATAATTTCTTTGCTTCTGCTTCTCCTTTCTTGCGGTTAAGCCCCTGCCTGTTCAACTGCTTAGCCAACTCTCTTGCTTTCTTTTCAGCTAAACTTACTAAACCAATACTGACTAAAGCTCCTTTCTTCAATAGTTCTTTTCTATCCATCTTTGCCACCTCTTCGGATATTGTACATCTTATCGCTTATCTAAATTTTGTGCACTGGCACAAACGTCCGGCCAGCCAGCCAGACTGCCAGAATCAAAGCCAGCAAAAAGCTAAAAAACGCGAAGATAGGAATCCCTATGATCTTCGGCTCCTGCAGCACCAGCATGGAAACTGCAGCTGCGATAATCAAGGCGGCGGTGATCAGGCCAAAAACCATATTGCCTGAGCCGTGCTCCATCTCTGCTCTCAACTCATCCAGTTCAGTATGGTTTAGCTCCAGATTGAACCTGCCGGAACCGATTTTTTTTACCGCCGCCAACAGGTCCGGAGGGAACTCAGCAAGCATCTTCTCATAAGCGCTTAGTTTTCCCTTAACTTTTTTTGCCAAGCGGCCGGGAGCGTATTCCTCATTCAAAATATCTTTAATTACCGGCCCAGAAAATTCCATTAATCTAAAGTTTGGATCATAACGCAGCCCCAAACCTTCCAGTGTACTAATAGTTTTGATGAAAAGAACAAAAGAGATGGGAATAATCAACTGGTATCTTGCCGTCACTTCCATCAGCTGGCGGAAGATGAAACCGATATCGACATCCTTTAACTTTTCATATTTAATCGGAGCAAAAAGTTCCACTAATTCGGCGTATATATTTTCTTTAGGCGTTTCTTCTGAAAAAATAGCGATTTCCATGAAAGCTGGGATTACTCTGTCTAAATCATCATCGATTATCCCCGAAAAAATTTTTAGGGAATTGCTTCGCATTTTCTCTTCGAATCTTCCTACGATGCCAAAATCAACATAGGCAATCTTACCAGCGCTGGTAAAAAGGATATTCCCTGCGTGAGGGTCTGCATGAAAGAAGCCGTCTCGATAGACCATTTGCATCATCGAACGATAGGTCAATCCTAAAATCTTCTTGGCTTTGTTATGATCGCTTAGAGAAGTGATTTCATGCAGGGGTTTGCCTTCCACGAATCCCAGCGTCAAAACTTTACGGGTGGTAAGCGCTTCATAAACCGGGGGGATGTAGACATCTTTATCTCCTTTAAAATTGGCTGCCAAGACCTTAGCATTGGTCGCTTCGTAAAGAAAATTCAGTTCCAGCTCGGTCCAGCGCTTGAAATCCTCTATAATGCTCACTAGCCGGTATTTGCTTATTTTCTCGCTTTTATTCTGCAGCCACTTAGCCAGCCAGAGCATTATTTCCATATCCTCTCGCATCTGCTCAGTTTCCGGCCGCTGCACTTTCACTGCTACGATTTCTCCTTTTTTAGTTTTGGCTTTGTAAACCTGAGAGATAGACGCAGAAGCTATTGGTTTAGCATTAAACTCAGAGAAAATTTCATTCACCTTGCCTTTTAACTCTCGTTCAATTATCTCTTTGGCTTGCTCCCAAGGGAAAGGCGGCACCTTATCCTGCAGTTTCTCCATCTCTCGAATATATTCTGAAGTAAGAAAATCTGGCCTTAAGCTAAGCATCTGGCCGAACTTAATGAATGTTGGCCCTAATTTTTCAAAGGCAATGCGCAGCTTTTCCGGAGCATTGATTGCATCTTCCCGGTTCTGCAGTCTGTTCCGTAGGCGGTCTCCCCAAGTGATAAAACGATGCAGCTCTGCTTCCTTAAGAAAGACTTCAAATCCCTCATTAAAGAAAACGGTCAATATTTCTCTAATCCGATGGTATCTTCGCCTCATTTTTAACTGGTAATCACTCTCTATTTAATAAATTATAAACTTTTCCTTAGTTTTATCTACTTTTTTCCTTAATTTTAGGAAACTTTTAGAAAATCACATTCGGTATAAGAAGGAGAGGATAAACATAAGACCTTTAATTCTTCGGAATCGCTTTCATTTTCTAAAGCATGAACTTGATTTATCGGAACATAAACTACTGAGCCGTCTTTAACTCCAAATGTTTGTTCTCCGACTTTAACTCTCCCGTTTCCTTTGATTGTGTAATAAATCTCTTCACTGATTTGATGATAATGAGGAATAGCTCTTCTTTTAGGGGATAAGAAGCCTATCGCCAATGCAACATCTAAACTTTTCCGTTCTTCGGCATCCATTAACTCTTGAATCAACGCCCCGTCCAATGCGGTTATTGGTTGTTTACCATAGCTGAATCTCTTAAGAATGGGCTCATCCTTCGAAACATCATCTAAAATTTCAACGTCAGTCGGATCAAATGGAGGACTAGCAAATACCAAATGTTCCAGAGTAGAGGTTCCAACATTCTTTAACTTATGTGGAGTATTTGGCGGGAGAACAAGATATGCTCCGTTTTCAGCTTGTAATGTCTGATTTCCATAATACAAAATTCCTTCGCCTTTTAAGATGAAATAAACTTCAGCCATTCTTGAATGTTGGTGCCAAAGAGAGACATTACCTTTACCCATTGTAACATAAGCTAGACTGACTTTAGGCAATGAAATAACTTCTCTCAAAACCTGATTACAGGCATTACTTATTTCAGGTAATTCATAAACATCGATTAACTTTGGTTTTGGCATAGTGAGTTAATATTCTTCTTTCGCATCATTTTCCTGAGAAGATTTAAAAAACAATCGCTGGTTTTATAGCAAAATGGCAGAAAAAGTGAAAAAAGGAGATTTCATCGAAATAGATTATGATGGCAAGCTGCCTGACGGCACTATCTTTGACAGCACTGATGCAAAGAAGCTTGATCATGAAGAACACGAAGGCCATGAGCACGGACCAGCTATCATCTGTATAGGCGAACACCAAGTTCTTGCCGGATTAGACCATTTCTTAGACGGTAAAGATACAGGCAAGCATTATTCTATCACCTTAAAACCGGAAGAAGCTTTTGGCAAGAAAGATGCTAAACTGATTAAGTTAGTTCCTTTAGATGATTTTCACCGCCAGAAGATTGAACCACGGCCGGGATTGACTGTCTCTTTTGATCAAGAGATGGGTACGGTGATGCGAGTCTCAGGCGGACGGGTGATGGTCAACTTTAATCATCCTTTGGCAGGTAGAGATGTAACCTACGAAGTGAAAATCAACAAAAAAATAGAAGACAAAGGCGTGCAACTACAATCTTACTTAAAATTTGCCATGAACTTGCCGGGTATCGAATCAAAAGTAGAGAATGACAAGGCCGAAATCACTCTACCAATTACCTTTCCTCCGCAGATGCAGGAAGAATTTGTTAAAAAGTTAAAGGAAATAATCCGGGTAACAGAGGTTTCTTTCAAAGTAAAAATTCCTGCGGCAGCGCCAGAAACAAAAACAGGAGAAGAGAAATCTGTTAATAAATCAGAAAAAAAGAGCAAAGAAAAAATGGAACCGGTGGCATAAAGATGGGCAAGGTTAAAGTTGGAGATACTATTGAAGAAATAATCCAAAAACATGTTGAGACGATGAAATCTATCAAAGGAAACAAAGATTACACTTTCGAAAAGATGGATTTGATTATGCATCTGGCCAGCATAGAAGCTAAAGCAAGATCTCCTCCAGTTATCATGCAAAAAACATACAAAAAGATGATATTAGGCACAGTCTTCGGCAATGAATCCAAACCAAATACAGATTATGGTCCAGAAGATTAGATTAATCCTGTTGATTTACACTCTAAACCAATAATCTTTATAAATAACTTCTTGTTTGAATTTTTAACATAATATTTAGATTGCTCAAACGATATCCGAACGAAAAAAGGGGGAATGAAACATGGTTGAGTTTCAAGCTAAAGAAGTGAAGTCTATCGATAATGTTGATGCAGAATTACAGCAGATTCTTGCCCAACAAAGCACTAGAATCAAAGTTGTAGGCGCAGGCGGTGGCGGCAATAACACCATCAACCGCATGGCCGAAGTCGGCATTAAGGGAGTGCAGACTATAGCAGTGAATACTGATGCCCAAGATTTGCTTTACACCACCGCGGAAAGAAAGATTCTTCTCGGCAAAACTCTTACCAAAGGCTTGGGAGCAGGAGCTGATCCTAAAGTAGGTGAAGAAGCGGCCAGGGAATCAGAAGCCGAGATTAAGATGACTTTAGACAATTCTGACATGGTTTTTATCACCTGCGGTTTAGGTGGTGGCACTGGTACAGGCAGTGCTCCGGTCATCGCTCAGGTAGCCAGAAAAATGGGGGCGTTGACAGTAGCAGTAGTTACCCTGCCATTCAGCATGGAAGGAAACCGCCGTTATGAAAATGCTTTGGCCGGCTTGGAAAAATTAGAACAAGCCGTTAATACCTTGATTGTCATCCCTAACGACAAACTGTTAGAATTAGCGCCAAATCTACCCTTACGCACAGCTTTCAAGGTAGCTGATGAGATTCTTACTAATGCGGTTAAAGGAATTTCTGAACTAGTGACCAAGGCGGGTTTAGTCAATCTTGATTTTGCTGATGTCCGCACAGTCATGGGCGAAGGAGGAGTAGCTTTGATTGGAGTGGGCGAATCAGATGCTGAAGACCGAGCCATTGAATCCGTGCAGAAAGCTATTGAAAATCCCTTATTAGATGTAGACATTGCCAATGCTACTGGAGCATTGATCAATGTTTCCGGCGGAGAGAATATGACCTTAGACGAAGCTAGAAAAATAGTAGAAACTGTTTCAGAGCGCTTGGATCCTAATGCCAGAATCATCTGGGGAGCTCAGATTTACAAGGATTTGGACAAGACTATCCGCACCATGCTTATCATCACTGGCGTACAATCAGAGCAAATATACGGCAAGAGCAAAACCCACGCCGGCCAAAAGAAGCGGGAGATTGCCCATGAGCTGGGGATAGAGTTCGTGGATTAATAGACTGATATAAAATGAAAATAGAAGATAAGTTTAATCAAGCAGTTGAAGAATGGATAACACATTGCAGAAATCCTCAAGTTCAATTTAGTTCTTCATCCGACCCGATTAAAAATTGTGGCGCCTTTAAAAAAATCGTCTTAATGGGTTATGAAGCTTTACCGTTAATTAGGCAAATTTATGACCGGAGTAGCTTTGGCAATCTAGCCCTTGCAATTGTTCAAAGTCATGGATTAGTTTCTGTTGTAAATGAAATCGTGGGAAACGATTTTTCAATTCCTTCAGAAATTCAGGGTAATATCTTTGCAATAGAAGATTATACTAAACAATGGCTGGATAAAAATATGAACAAATATCTCTCTTTTCTATAGACAGGATAGTAGTTCTTTCACTCATTTAAACAAAAACCTTTAAAAATAAGCCCCCTATTCCTAAGAAAATACTTCTTCCAGCCATTTATCCTGAGGAGAGGTAAATAGAGAAAATGGACGAAACACAGGAAAATCCTCAGATTCATCACGAAGAAAGCCAGCAGTTCAATCCTAATCAGCCGGAAACAAAATGGCAGAAATTGAAAAGCTTCTTCAAAGAATCTCGAAGAGTTTTAAGAGTGACTAAAAAACCAAATAAAGAAGAGTTCATGACTGTTTTTAAGGTTACAGCTATCGGCACATTGATCATCGGAGCGATGGGATTTATCATCTTTATGATTAAACAATTATTATTCGGAGGAACGATTTAAATGGCGCATATTTACGGATTAAAAACCTCAGCTAATCGAGAAGACCAAGTATTTGATTTTGTCTCTTCTAAAATGCTTCAGGATAAAAACTGCGGGGTTTACTCTTTAATCCGCGCCCATGGTATGCGAGGATATATTTTTATTGAAGCTGATGACAAAGCTAAAGCAGAAGCTATTATCCAAGGCGTGCCTTATGCTAAAGGCGTTCTTCCCAAAGAAATCCAGTTCAACGAGATAGAGCACATGCTGGAATTAGTAAAAGTGGAGATGAATATCCGCAAGAATGATATTGTAGAAATCATCTCGGGACCATTCAAGCGGGAAAATGCTAGAGTGATCAGAATCAACAAGCAGAAGGATGAAGTGGTCGTGGAATTGCTTAATACGGCCGTGCCCATTCCTATGACTCTGAAGATGGATGCTGTCAAAGTAGTAAGAAGAGAAGATGACAGTACAGAAGAGCCGGAAGAATAAATTTTTCTTTATAGAAAAATCGGCGGTTTAAAGCTTCGGTAGTTATGCCGATTTTTGGTTATACAACCTAGAGCATATGCCCAGAACATCGGTCAAAGACCGGGGACATGATGCTACACATCATGCTTGTTCTTAAGCACACTGAATTCCATACATATACTTGTGGTTGACCAATGTCAACCGCCATTCAAAGAATGTTGGAATTCATTGTTTCAAAACTCTTTTAAATAGGATAAATATGTCTCACTTATGGAATCTGATTTACACCTTGATTTGCAGCTAGAAAAAGCCATCTCGGCCATCAATAAGCAGAAGGCCAAGCGAGTCTGCATCCAGCTGCCGGACGGCCTCAAACCAAAGGCCGAGTTCATCCAACTAGAGCTGAAACGAAAAACCAATGCAGAGATATTCTTCTGGTTCGGCGCTTGTTACGGAGCTTGTGATACGCCTCCAATCGAAAAGGCCGGCTTTGACTTGTTTATCCAATTCGGCCATAGTCAATGGAAAGGATAAAAATAAATTAAAAATCCCCTAGTCTTCTCTGCCCTCGTCTCTCCCGCAATAATTTACTCTCTTTGATAAACCCCCCTAAATCAAAATTAAACCTTTGCTTGATAAAAGCTTTCACATAATCCATCATCTCTTCCTGTGATGCAAAAACAGTGGCCGAGCTTTTAGCAGATTTCCTGGCCGCTTCCCGGCAAACCCACACTCCTAAAGGAACACTATAATCATTTGTAATAAACCGAAAGACCAATACCCCGGCCTGTCGCTTCATCTCTTTCAGTTTCT
>Ga0209541_10004588_pt1 | contig 24456 bp, 29 predicted proteins | sample RifCSPlowO2_01_FD_184027 | JGI IMG/M metagenome (GOLD analysis project Ga0209541, IMG submission 184027) | Groundwater microbial communities from Rifle, Colorado - Rifle CSP2_plank lowO2_0.1 (SPAdes) (version 2) | ecosystem: Environmental > Aquatic > Deep subsurface > Groundwater | place... | reverse complement strand
TTCGGTCGCGGGAGCAAAAACCAAAAATTTTCCTTACCTTTCTTCTTTTCCTCGGCGGGGGGTGTGGGGGGAGCCGACAAAAAAATGGAAAGGAAATTTTTGGTTTTGCTTCGCCGTTTCAGACTACTAAAAGAGCAACATTATTTTAACATTTTTGTTTGCTCTTTTCTCCGTCCTCACGGCGAGTGTAATACCCAAGCGAAAATGACATCTCTTCCCAAGTTAAAATGACATCCCCTCGTAGTACCATTTGGCATATTCGTAACTCAAATATGCGGTGGCAGAAATCAAATCAGGCATGAGGGCTGGGGTGTGCCCGCATACTGCTGCGATCCTTCCTCTCCATGGCAGAAACCGCTTGTAGAAGGCACAATCGGTTCTATTGCGGAGATGGTTTTGGCCGAAAGGTACCGATCTCTCAAAAGTGAGTAATTATAGATTCAAGAAAAACATCGGCATTATCAACAACAAGTACCGAAAATCACTTCGTTACAGAAGTGCTTTGGAAGTAGCCAGACGCTCTGGTATCATTAAAAATATTAAAAGTGAGAGTGTCCTAACTCTGGGGTGAATTTAGGGTAGGTCCTGAATTTAACTGTATCACTTTCTAATAATATGTCAACCCATTGCCAAGGTCTAAAAATGAAGGTTATAATTCCGGCCACTAAGGGCCAGCTGAAGGAGCTGGAACAAACTTATTTATCAGTTAATAGCTTTTATTTATATGGAAAAAAAGCAAAACAAGAGTGATATGTCGAAGAAGATTAAGCCGTTAGCTGACCGGGTTCTCATCAAAGAGGAAGATGAGAAAAAGGGTGGTGAGACCAAGTCTGGCATTTTTATACCCGAGACCGTCGGCAAAGATAACAGTACGCACAGAGGCGAAGTTTTGGCTGTTGGAGAGGGAAAGTACGATGATGGAAAATTGATTCCGGTTAGTGTTTCTGTCGGCGACACAGTCTTATTTCAGTGGGGTGATAAATTGACCATTGATGATGAGGAATACTGGGTGGTCGGAGAAAGCAACATATTGGCCATAATCAAATAATTTTTAATTTCCAATTTTTAATTTTTAAATAATTATTAAATTTAAAAATTAAGAAATTAATTAGAAATTGCAAAAATTAAAAATTAAAAATTTTCTATTTATGTCAAAAAAGATTTTATTTAACGAAGAGGCTCGTAAGGCCCTGAAGCGGGGCGTCGATGCTGTTGCTGATGCCGTTAAGATCACTATTGGTCCGAAGGGAAGAAATGTGGTTTTGGACAAGGGTTATGGAAGCCCGACAGTTACCAATGACGGAGTTTCGATTGCCAAGGAGATCACTCTCAAAGACAAGTTTGAGAATATGGGGGCGGAGATTGCCAAGGAGGTTGCAACCAAAACAAACGATACGGCTGGCGACGGTACTACCACGTCCGTGGTTTTGACCCAGGCTATTTTCAGCGAAGGTTTGAAGCAGACAGTAATGGGTGTTGGGGCTATGGGAGTTAGAGCCGGCATAGAAAGAGCTACGGCGGAAGTTGTGAAAGCTCTTAAAGAAATAGCAAAGCCGATAAAAAGCAAAGAAGAAATTCGTCAGGTGGCAACTATTTCTGCCGAGAATGAAGAAATTGGCAAGATTATTGCCGACACTATTGATAAAGTAGGCAAAGATGGAGTTGTAACTGTCGAGGAATCACAGTCGTTAGGCGTTGATTCAGAAGTTGTTCAGGGGCTAAAATTCGATCGAGGTTATGTTTCGGCTTATATGATTACAAATTCCGATCGCATGGAAGCCGAATATCAGGATCCCGCGATCTTAATTACCGACAAAAAAATTTCCAATGTAAAGGAAATTTTGCCTCTGCTTGAAAAGTTGGTTCAAACCGGAAAGAAAGAATTGGTGATAATCGCCGAAGATATCGACGGAGAGGCGCTTGCTACTTTTGTGGTCAATAAACTTCGAGGATCTTTTAGTGTTCTCGGAGTCAAGGCGCCGGGTTATGGAGATAATCGTAAGGAGCAACTGCAGGATATTGCTGTTACTGTCGGAGCCAAAGTTGTTTCTGAGGAATTGGGAGTGAAGCTCGAAAGTGTGGGGTTGGAGGTTTTCGGTAAAGCCAATAAGGTGATTGCCGACAAGGATTCAACCACGATAGTCGGAGGTAAAGGGAAAAAAGCGGAAATTGACGCCAGAGTTGCCCAGCTTCGAAAGCAAAAGGAGCAGAGCGATTCAAAATATGATATTGAAAAATTGGAAGAGAGAATTGCAAAACTTTCCGGCGGAGTTGCCGTTATACATGTCGGCGCGGCTACGGAGACCGAAATGAAATATTTGAAACTGAAAATCGAGGATGCCGTCAATGCCACAAAAGCGGCCATCGAAGAAGGTGTCGTTGCCGGGGGCGGAGTTGCTCTCATAAAGGCTGCCGAAAAAGTTGCTCATCTCATTAAGCTCGAAAAAAATAAAGAAACGGAACTTGTGCGGGAGGAAGCTATCATTGGTTATCAGATTGTTTTGAAGGCTCTCGAAGCGCCGCTTCGCCAGATTGCATCAAATGCCGGAAAGGACGATGGTTCGGTGATTGTTGACGCGGTTAAAAAAGGCAAGGGAAACTTCGGCTATGATGCCAAGAAGGATGAGATGGTCGCCGACATGGTTTCCGAGGGAATTATAGATCCCGTCAAAGTGACAAGACTTGGAATTGAGAATGCCGCATCGGCCGCCGCTATTTTGCTTACTACTGAAGTTGCGATTGCCGATGAACCGGAAGAAAAGAAAGATCACGGTCACGGAGGTGGAATGTCGGGCGGAATGGGAGAGTACTAAATCACGAATTACGAATAATGAATTATGGGAAACACAAGGCCGCCCCCTTTGGGGGCGGCCTTTGTCAAAAGACGGTGTTACTTGAAGAAACTATAAACGTATCAATAGATAAGCTATAATTAAGAGGTTTAGTCCTAAATTTTATCTCATGTCTAATTTTCTTGCCCGTGCGAGAGTTTTTGTGTCCGCAAACAAGACTTTTGTCGCGGTAGTTATTATTGGAGTTGTGCTTGTTTTTCTTACGGGAGGCGGCTCAGTTGTTAAAACTGTCAGTCAGCAAATTGCTTATGATTCTGACCGGGGAATTGATCTGCCTGGCGTTCCGGCTCTCATGCTTGAGTCCGGAGGTGGCGCCGTTGCTTACAATTACTCCGATGGTTATTCGAAGAATGGGGTGACCTCGTCTGTTGCTCCCATGCCCCCCTCTTACAACCCCAATCCCGCAACCCCTGAGTTACCGTCCGATAAAAAAATAATTAAGAACGGCTCGCTTAATCTTTTGGTAAAAAGTGCCGATAGCGCGGCTACTTTGATTGAAAGCATTGCCGTTTCGAATGGGGGATTTATACAAAATTCGGATATTCGTGAAGTGTCAGAGGGAGTAAAGTCCGGCTCAGTTTCCGTAAGAATTCCGTCTGCCAATTTTACTGTCGTTATGGAAGCGATAAAGAAAATTGCGGTAAAAGTGAACTGGGAGAGCGTAAATTCGAGTGATGTCACTGCGCAGTATGTTGACCTCGAAGCGCAATTAAAAAATTATCGAGCCGAAGAAAAACAATACCAGGATATTATGGTTAGGGCGGTAAAAATCGATGAAATTTTGAACGTGGCGTCTCGCCTCTCTGATGTAAGAGGAAGAATTGAAAGAACTGAGGGACAGCTCAATTCTCTTTCTCGCCAAGTTTCCATGTCTGTCATAAGTGTAAATTTGACCGCAGAACCGGAGGTGAAAGTATTCGGTATTGTTTGGAGGCCGCTCACGGTTGTGAAGCAGGCATTTAAGTCAATGCTTACAGATCTTGCCGGCTTTGTTGATTGGCTCATCATGTTCGTATTCAAAGTTCCTGTTTATATTCTCCGATTGGCCGTCGCTGTACTTATAGCATTTGCACTTTGGAGAGTTATTGTTTGGTTTAAGAGAAAATTCATTACTCCAGCTAATACTGTTTAGGTTCTCGGAAGGTCGTGGTGACATTGGCCTTCTCCAGAAAAAAATATATGAAAAAAGTCATAATTCTAATTGCGATTTTGGCGGTTTTGTTTGCCGGAATATTCTGGATTAAGCAATCGAGCGAAGAGATTTCGATTTCCGGTCTTCCGGATGTGTTTGTCGTACAAAGATTGATCGAGCAATGGCCGGTCTTAGAAAAAACTTTTCCGGCCCGGCCCGTTCTCGGTTCAACCAAATGGAATTATCCGACCATAATTCAGTTTTTAAGTCGAAGTGGTAAGGATGCGCTTCTTGTCGAATATGACGATGGTCATATTTTGCATTACTCCATTTTGTATCATGATGGAGAGGGCAGATTTATTTTTGAAGAAACTTTGCCGGAAGATAAATTGACAGAAGGGAAGTGGCAAGCCCTTCGAGATAAGTACTCTGGAGACGGTGAAGTGGTTACTTTTGTCTATACGCCATCGAACACGGAGACAGCCGTGCCGTCCGATTGGAAAAAAATAAGCGACAATCCTTTCGCTATGAAAGGGGAGAGTGTTTACGAAAACCGGGAAGCCGGAGTGAAGTTTAATTACAGCTCGGATTTTACGATTTCAAAATCTAACGATACTGTTTTCGGCGTCTGCAAGGATTTTGGGGGCGCACCTCCATATTCCGGTTGCGTTTCTTTTGTGAAAATTTTGAACGTAAAAAATTCGCTTGATAACCTCCTTATCGGCGATGTTGTCTTTGACGGAAGTGGCATGCACCCGAACTCCATCAATGATTTCGAAAAGATTTCGATGGGCGAAAATGAGTATTTAAGAATAAAAGTCGGACGATTCGAAGGGGTTTTAACCTACAACTATTATTTGCCGAAGGGAAGTAAGGTTTTTGTTTTTTCTTTTGCGGCAAGGGGAGTCGATTGGACGAATCCCGAATTGGACGAAGAAATCGATCCGACGCATCTCGAATTGAAGAAAATTCTTCGCACTGTCGAAATTGAATCTGCCGATAGGGGCTCTCCTCAAACCCAAGTTCCGATTACGCCTCCCAGCCCATCTGTATCTAATAAACCGTGCGTAATTTCGGGATGCAGTAGTGAGGTCTGCGCCGAGGATATTGTTATGTCAACGTGCGAATTTAAGGACGAGTATGTTTGTTTGAAGTATGCTCGATGTGAGAGGCAGACAGGCGGAAAGTGCGGTTGGACAGAGACACCGGAATACAAACGCTGTTACGGTGATACGCTGTTTAACTAGGCGTCCGACGAGATTTGCGGGAAATTTGTGTTATAATAGAAAAGATTTCCTCGCAGCTCTGCTGCGGGGGGGGGGGTGGTATGATAGATGAATGTCCGAACATGTCATAAAACGTCATAACAAGAATCTGATGTTGTACCACCTCGTTTGTCCGATAAAGTACAGAAGAAAAGTGTTGACCGAAGATGTGGAAGAAGGATTGAAGCAAATATGTCTAGAGATCGAGAAGTGTTACGAAATCGGATACGTAGAGATAGGGGCAGACGAAGATCATGTACATTTCTTAATCCAATCCGTACCATCGTATTTACCGAGCGCTATAGTGCAAACGACGAAAAGCATCACAGCCAAACAGATATTCATCCGATTTCCCGAAGTGAAAAGAATGCTCTGGGGAGGGAAATTTTGGACAAGTGGTTACTATATAAACACGGTCGGGTATTATGGGAATGAAAAAATCATAAGCGATTATGTCAAAAACCAAGGTCGAAGTTACAAACAGATACATCGAGGGACTCTATTATTATTTCAAGGTCTCGAGTAGAGACATACCTCGCAGCTCTGCTGCGGGGTAGTTGATTTTAAACTTAATAAAATATAATTAATAAAATGTTTGACACATTACTTTCTATTATCGGAGCAGTCTCGAATCCTTCGATGATGGCGGCGGTATCAAGTACGTGCATAATAAACGGACAGTCGGTGAACTGCGCTGATTTTTCAGGTCCGATGCTCGCGTTTTTCGGCGGTTTTTGGCTCGTATCGCTTTTCTTAGCAATTTTTATTATAGCGGCAAATTGGAAGATTTACGGTAAGGCCGGCAAGCCTGGTTGGACGTCAATTGTTCCAATCTACAACATAGTCGTATTGCTGGAAATCGTCGGCAAGCCAACCTGGTGGATTTTACTTTGGTTTATTCCGGTAGTGAACATTGTGATTGTTGTCATCGTAATGTACCGCCTGGCCATGTCATTTGGCAAGGGTGTGGGTTTTACCATAGGACTTTTCTTTTTGCCCTTTATTTTTTATCCAATGCTCGCATGGGGAAGGGCAGAATACCATGCTTTACCGGACAGCATTCAAGCTACGCCACCTGTACCTCCCGTTAATCCTCCGCAGATGAACACTCCACAGGCTCCCGTCTCGGGGATATAGTCATCCGGGACCGCGGAACTAATCATTGCAGTATAGAATTGCCCTCATTCGCTCTCGCGAATGAGGGCAATTTAGCGTATTTAGTTAGGCCCTTGCTTCGTATTCAAATATGACCTATAGGTTGCTTGCTCTGTCGTAATGGTAGTTTTCAGCCTGTTTGACGATTCTAGTCATCGCCTGAATTGATTCTACCGGATAATTTCCGGAAGCCGTTTCGTCAGAGAGCATGACGGCGCTTGCTCCGTCCCAGACCGCGTTTGATATGTCAGAGACTTCGGCGCGTGTGGGATGTGCGTTATCAACCATGGAAAAAAGCATTTGAGTGGCTACAATGGATGGCTTGCCATGCCAGGCGGCGTGTCTGATCAAGTTTTTTTGAACGAAGGGTACCTGCTCAACCGGAATTTCTATACCAAGGTCGCCCCTTGCAATCATAATCCCATCCGAAGCGCGAATTATTTCGTCAATATGTTTCAATCCGACGGCAGTCTCGATTTTGGCAATAATCTTGGCTTTACTTCCGACTACTTCGCGAAGACGCTCAATGTCTTTGGCGGTTTGGACGAATGACACGCCGATTAAATCGACTCCAACCGAAAGTGCAAATCTGACATCATCCAAGTCTTTTTCTGTCGGCCCTGTAGCGGTTAATTTTGTGTGTGGAACATTTACGGCTTTTCTGCTAAAGAGCGTGCCTCCTCTTATCACTTCCGCCTGTATTTCATTTCCATTTATCGACTTTACAACCAGCTCAATTATTCCATTCACCAGAAAGATCGGCTCACCAACTTTCATATCAGCATGTAAATAGGGGTCATCGACAAATATTTTCCCGGTCTCGCAATTTTTATCCGTAGAAAAAATTATCGTGTCTCCGGCGTTCATCTTTACTCCTTCTTCAGGCAATTTGCCGACTCTGATCCGAGGGCCTTGTAAATCCTGCAATATTTTTACGGTTTTTCCGTGTTTAGACGCTTCGGATAATATATTGTTTCGAAAAATTACGTAGTTTTCGTGGGAGCAATGCGAAAAATTGATACGGGCAATATTCATGCCGTTTTCTATCAGTTTGCTGAGCATTTCTGGAGAAGACGTTTTCGGTCCTATGGTGGCGATAATTTTTGTTTTTAAATTCATCTATCAATTAAAAAAAATAATAGTCCGCGTATAATAGCGGATATTTGACTAAAAAGCAACTATTTGGTGTTCTGTGTATCGACCGTGCCCGAATAAACAACTTCTTTTCCTATGTATTTACCATCGCCGTCATAAATGTATTTATGTATTTGTCCCATGACAATCTCAACCTCACCGATTTTCTCGTCAGGAATATTTTCTATAAATTTTACCAATGCCCGAAGGGCGTTTCCCGAGCTTACGATAATGACATTTTTCCCAGCCAAAAGTTCAGGCAAAATTTGTGATTTAAAGTAGGGAATTACGCGATTATAAACATCCTTCAGACTTTCACCTTTTTCGATCGGTACGTCCCATCCACGGCGGATCTTTTGAAATTGTTCTTCTCCAACCGCTTCTTTAACCTGCCACTTATTTTTCCCCGTTAGAACTCCGTAATCTCTCTCCTTTATTTCGGCCGCCTCGATTTTTTCAATTTTCGCTCCGTAGGCTTCCTCAATTGTTTCTAAAGTCTCTCTGGTGCGGAAAAAAGGCGCGACGTAAGCTTTGTCGATTTTACGGCCTTTCAAAGCCTGTCCCGCTTTTAGGGCATCATCAAAACCCTCCTTTGAGAGGTGCGGATCAGCCCAGCCTGTCCATATGCCTTTGTCATTCCACTCCGACTTAGCGTGCCTCCCGAGATATAGATAAGCCATTAAATTAATTTAAATTTAGAATACTCTTCCCGGCATAAATTGCTCTCGATCCAAGCTCTTCTTCGATCCGAAGAAGCTGGTTGTATTTCGCCGTTCTATCCGTGCGACACATTGATCCTGTTTTAATTTGACCTGTCCCAAGAGCCACAGAAAGATCGGCAATAGTCGTATCTTCCGTCTCGCCTGAGCGGTGTGAAATTATAGCATTCCAGTTTGCGGTTTTGGCCATCGCCACCGATTCCAATGTTTCTGTCAGTGTTCCAATCTGATTCAGTTTTACCAAAATTGTGTTTCCGGCTTTTTCGTCTATGGCTCGCTTCAGGAATTTTGTGTTTGTTACAAGTAAGTCGTCGCCAACAAGTTGAAGTTTTTGACCGGCCATTTCAGTCAGTTTGATCCAGCCATGCCAGTCGCCCTCCGCCAAGCCGTCTTCGATCGAAAAAATGGGATATTTGCTTGCCAAATCAAATAGCCAACCCGACATCTCTTCTGAAGTCAAAGTTTTGTTTTCTGTTTTCAAAACGTACTTTCCCTTTTCATACAATTCAGAAGCGGCCACGTCGAGCGCCAAAAAAATATTATCTCCAAGTTTGTAGGAAGTTCTGCCGACCGCTTCGCTTATGAGATCCAGGGCTTCTTTATTGCCGTTTTTAACATGCGGTGCAAACCCACCTTCGTCGCCGACAGTTGTGCCATAACCTTTAGCAGAGATGACACGCTTCAGTGAGGCAAATATTTCAGCAGAAGCCCTAATAGCTTCGCCAAAAGTTGGAAGGCCGACAGGCATAATCATAAATTCCTGAATATCTGTTGAACCTGCGGCATGTTTTCCGCCGTTTATGATGTTGACCATCGGGACAGGAAGGCTGAGCGAGGAATTGCCGGCAAGGGAAGAGAGGTATTTATAAAATGGAACATTTTTTTCTTGCGCTGATGCTTTTGCTACTGCCAAAGACACCGCAACGATTGCATTTGCCCCAAGGCGTGCTTTATTTTCGGTGCCATCAAGTTTGAGCATCGCGGTGTCAATCTCGCCCTGATTTTCGCTATTCTTCCCGATAAGAGCTTTTGCGATCTCATCATTTACATTCTTAACAGCCTTTAGCACACCTTTGCCGTCAAAAACATTTTTGTCGCCGTCTCTAAGTTCTATAGCCTCATTACTTCCGGTCGAAGCACCTGAGGGCACTGCGGCGCGACCCATTACGCCGGAATCCAAAACTACGTCCGCTTCAACTGTCGGATTGCCCCTTGAATCAATAATTTGTCTTGCTTTTAAATGCTTTATTTTCATGTTTTTTCATTAGTGAATTTCCATTATAATTCAATTTTCATTTTTAGTCATTATGAAGAGCGATTAAAGTTTGCTCTAAAATTGGTACTGTCAGTATTCTGTGATAAAATTTTTTATCGGTGATTGCAAGTTCATGGAAGATTTAGAATTAGGCCGGGTAAGGCGTTTTGTGCGGAATAGGGGACTGTCACATCTGGAACTTTTTTATAAAGTTACAGATGTGGCCGTCTCAAGTGAGATGACTCCTTACGCTGGCCGCCAAGAATATCCGTCTGCCCGCGCTTTCTGCGGAGCGCTTGCAAGCAGGCCGGTTTTTTTTGCATTATGCCACACCCGGTTTAATTCCGGGTCCTATTAACTAATAACCGTGGAGGAATAAAAAACGATGAAAAAAATGATTGCGATCGGGGGCCTTGTGTTGCTGTCCCTTGTATTAATACCTGTTTTGGCCGTTGCGGAAGCGGGCGAAGCCGCTCCTGCCGCTCATGGTCCGGGGATCACGCTTTTGTGGATAGCATTCATTCTCATTGCCGCCAAAATATCTGGCTTGGTAGAGAAATTCGGTCAGCCTGCAGTCCTCGGCGAGCTTTTGATTGGCGTTGCGATTGGCAACGTTGTTCTTTTTGGTATCAGCATTTTTGAACCAATCAAAACCGATTCCATCGTGGCTTTTTTGGCGCAACTTGGCGTCATTATTTTACTCTTCCAGATCGGTTTGGAGTCGAACATTACCAAGATGCGCCAAGTCGGTCTGCCGGCGTTTATGGTGGCCATTGTGGGAGTAGTTGTGCCGTTCGTTCTTGGCACTTATGTGGTCGGACCATATCTTCTGCCTGGTCTTTCCGATAACGCTTATCTCTTTCTCGGCGCGACGCTGACGGCTACGTCGGTCGGTATTACCGCGAGAGTCTTCAAAGATCTTGGCAAGCTTCAGATGCGCGAAGCGCAAATAGTACTCGGAGCGGCAGTTATCGATGACGTGCTTGGTCTCATCATCCTTGCTGTTGTTTCGGCTATTGTGACGTTCGGTGCGGCCAGTTTGGGCACTATCTCAGTGATTACCGCTAAAGCAGTTTTCTTCTTAGTCGGTGCTATTGTGATTGGTCAAGTGTCGGCTCCTCATATCGGCAGGTTTTTCTCTCGAATCAGTAGCGGAACCGGCATGAAGTTCACATTTGCCATTTCGTTCTGCCTTTTGCTGGCGTACCTTGCTGAGCTTATCGGTCTTGCGCCTATTGTCGGTGCTTTCGCGGCCGGATTGGTTCTCGATGCCGTGCACTTCAGGCACTTCCGCAGTCCGAAAGTGGTGGAGGACGTTGAAGAAGCCATCCAAGGTTTCGAACCGAAGCAGAAAGCCCGAATTCTGAAGGCGGTCGAACCGCATGTCCACAAACACGTTGAGGATCTGATAGAGCCGGTCGGCCATTTCCTTGTGCCGATATTTTTTGTGGCGACAGGTATCAATGTTCGACTCGAGACTCTCTTTGACGTTAAAACGTTAATGTTGGCTCTCGGCCTTACTTTAGTTGCCTTTATTGGGAAGGTGGTGGCCGGTTATGCCGCTGGCAAAGGCGTCAACAAATTGCTGATTGGTGTCGGCATGATCCCTCGCGGCGAAGTTGGGCTTATTTTCGCTTCCATTGGCCGTTCGCTTGGTGTTGTTAACGATAGCATCTATTCGATCATCGTCATCATGGTGATATTGAGCACTCTCCTCACGCCTCCTGTTCTTGCATGGCTTCTCAAGCGTCAAGACAAAGATGTCATTGTTCTTCATTCTAGAGCGACAGCATTGTAAAATTGCTCTACGAATATAAAACAAAACTCCGCTCGTCTGCGGAGTTTTTTCCTAATTAAAAACCTCTCACAATTGTGAGAGGTTGTACTACTGTGGCAGTGGTCAATATTTGCCAAGACCCGGACCCTCGGGGCTGATTTCGGCTAGTCCATGTTCGCCGGCACTTTTGTCGTTGTAAACGCCTTGAAGAATGGCGAACTCTCCCCAAATTTGGGTGCCGATCTCTCCGCCCGAAGCGGTGTACCAAATTCCGCCAATTGGTGTAGCGTCAGCCGGCGCAGCCGCAATTTTCACGAAATAATTCCAAGGATCTTCGTCCGAGGTGCCGAATTCGTGATTGGTGAGCCAGGCGCCCGAGCCGATGTAAGAGGGAAGGCCGTAGTGCCGATCAAGCTTGCCGTCGTCGTCGCGGTCAATGTTTGAAAGCCATGCGTCGTTCCACTTCATGTCAACCCTCACTTCGCGATAGTTCCATGCCCAGTGTGAGACTGCTCCCGGATTTGCCGCAAGATAGCTAACGTCGTCGCCGTCCCATGGGGGAAGGTTGGCCGAGTTCGCGTAGGCGTTGAAATATGAACCGCTAAATCGCCGAGCCTGGTAGTTGTAGCCGTAGGGGTCGTAGCCGATAGGAATTGGTTGTCCGCCCAAATAAGAGCCGGCAGAGTAGGTGATTGTGCCATCGTCGAGCGTAGCGCCGTAGGCTGGTCGAAGCACAGGGATTAAACAGAGGATTGCGAGAATAACCGACAGTTTGATCTTCATACTTTTTGCGTTCTAGGTTTTTTGACTCGACTTGCCACATTTTTTCATTGTGAATCAAAGAGCAAGCCAGGCGACATACTAATACGAAAAAAAGTATTGTAAAACTGCGGCCAGCTATATGATCTAAGTTTGCATTTAGCGCTTGAGTATCCGAACAGTCATGGTACAATTATTGTACATATAATCGTTGTTCGGATGGAAAACAAAATATTACAAAAGGAAAACGCTCTGACTCTTAGAAAACAGGGACTTTCGTATTCTGAAATACTGCAAAAGGTACCGGTGGCAAAATCTACTTTGTCGAATTGGCTGCATTCTGTCGGTCTGTCCAAACATCAAAAGCAACGCTTAACTGATAAAAAACTTCTATCGGCATTGAGGGGGGCGCAAAGTAAAAAGGATAAAAGGATTGCACTAACAAAAAAAATACATAGCGAGGCAATCAGTGAAATCGGCAGACTTTCGAAAAGGGAATTATGGTTAATTGGCGCAGCTCTTTATTGGGCTGAAGGATCTAAAGAGAAAAACAATAGCGTTGGTACAGGCGTTAATTTTTCTAATTCTGACTCACACATGATTAGATTGTTCGTCAGATGGCTATTAGATATTTGCTGTATTGAGCGAGAAAGAATACATTTTGAAATTTACATTCATGAGAATAACAAGCACAGATTGGACGAAGTTCGGCGCCATTGGGCATTGTCCACTGGCTTCTCGGCTGATTATTTTAAGCAGATATACTTTAAGCGAAACAAAATACGAACGAAAAGAAAAAATATCGGTGCCTTGTACTTCGGTGTTTTACGCGTTAAAGTTAACGCAAGTTCAACCCTAAACCGACGAATAGCTGGATGGGTTCGAGGTATTTGTGAAAATTAAACATTGGGGGGTCGTCTAACGGTAGGACACGGCTCTTTGGAAGCTGGTATGAAGGTCCGATTCCTTCCCCCCCAGCCAAGGTTGGAAGTATCGAGGCGACCTAATCCCCTCGAGAAACCATCCCTCTATTCCGACACGGCATACCTGCTGAGAGCAGTATTCAAACAGAAAAGTCGCCCGGAAGGGTGGCTTTTCTGTTGCCTCGTCAGATACCTCACGAACATCAGTCTGTCTTTATACCATCTCTAAATAACATCTGAACATTGTTTTAATATCCACTCATATCCCAACATTTTTTTCATCGCGGGAATATTGTCTGCCAACGCTTTCAACCCGGGGATTTCTCTGTGGATCATCGGACGATGACAGGGAGCGTTGTCCCAAACCACAATAACCATTTTATCCTCGTGTTGTTTCTTGGGCAAGAAATGGGGACAAAGAAATGGGGACAACAAAGAAATGGGGACAACAAAGAAATGGGGACAACAAAGAAATGGGGACAACAAAGAAATGGGGACAGGCACCATTTAGCTGAGATGATAACAACAAAGAAATGGGGACAGACACCATTTAGCTGAGATGATATAATAAAAGCATGCCACGAGTCGCACGTGTAGATGTTGCTAACTATCCATATCACGTTCTTAATCGAGCTGTTATGCGTCTGAGAATATTTAATACGCATCAGGACTATGCATGTATTGAAAAAATTCTAGAGGAGATAATGGAAACAAGTAATATGGGAATTCTTGCATATACCATTATGCCCAATCACTGGCATTTTCTTTTGTGCCCCGCCAAAAATGGAGATCTTGGGAAGTTCATGCATAGTCTCACGAACACCCATACGAGGAAGGTAAAGGCAGAAACAAAAACCAATGGAACAGGACCTCTCTATCAGGGTCGTTATAAATCATTCATTATCGAAAAGAATACCCATTTGTTGGCTGTACTTAAATATATCGAACGTAACCCAGTGCGGGCTGGTCTTGTTGCGAAAGTAGAAGATTGGCGATGGGGTAGTGCATGGCGCAGAGAATATGGTAGTGATAAGCAAAAGAAATTGCTTGCCACTTTGCCTGTACCTCTTCCAGCCGCATATAGATCGTGGATCAATAAACCGGAATCACCTAATGAATTGGAGCAGCTGCGCACTTCTGTTAACAAGGGCGGGCCCTTTGGTGGTGAGAGTTGGGTCAATAAGACGGTCAAGCAATTTGGGCTTGAGGCCACGTTACGGAATCCAGGTAGACCAGCCAAGAAATAATGGTTAATGGTGCCTGTCCCCATTTCTTCTCTTCTGTCCCCATTTCTTCCCCTGTCCCCATTTCTTCCCCATTTCTTCTGTCCCCATTTCTTCCCATTTCTTCAGCCAAGAAATAATGGTTAATGGTGCCTGTCCCCATTTCCTCTGTTCAAAAGGAACATTCCAGTTGTGCCAGATATTTTAGCTAATGCCGGAGGCGTAGTAGTTTCTTCATTTGAGTGGGAGCAGAATTTGAAGGGCGAAAAGTGGAGCGAAAAAGAAATAAACAGTAAACTGGAAAATATTTTGGATAAGGAGGCAAGGGGAGTTTTGCAAAAGTCACGTCTCCTCGGTTGTGATTTGCGAAAGGCGGCGTTCGTAATAGCTCTTCAGAGGATTCAGTCCGCGCTAAGCGAATCGTAGGGGGCTGTTACTAATCGGAGAGTTTTGCGTAATAATGCCATGAGCAGAAAACTTTTATATTTGTTCACCCTACTTATTATAGGAATCGGCGTGTACGCTATTTACAACAACGAATTATCTTCGGGCGACGAAGTTCTCAGCATTAACAGGTATGTTGGCGAAGACTACGGGATAGTTTTCGATTACCCGGATCGATTTGTTTTGGAAGAAAAGGAGATTGGAAATGGAGAAAGACGACATCGACTGATTAGTCTTATCGAATCAAAAAGTGATGATGAACGGAAAAGTGACGAGGACAAGGAAGAAATAACATTCGATATTTATCAGAATGACCTCGACAAACTTTCTATAGATGAGTGGGTTTTAGGAAACGGTAATTCAAATTTCAAATTGTCCGATGGTGCATACTCGACAACGTCAATTGGTGAGAAGGATGCCATCGCCTACGAATGGTCCGGATTATACGAAGCAAAAACGACGGTTTTTGAAAGTGGGGGGCACATTATTGCGGTTTCCGTGAAGTATAAGACGTCGGGAAACTCTTTAACTAAGAATTATGACGACTTGGTCAAAACAATCAGATTTGTTGGGGCGGCTCCGCAAATTTAAATGCACGCCGTTAAAGAAGCGCGGAATGAGTATGAATATTCACATAATTGAAATAAAAACGACGGTCGAACTGTATTAATAATTACGAGTGGGCAGAAGCTTCCTTACTCGTATGGTTAATAATAATCGACTTTAAATCATGAAAAATAAATCATTGGCAGTAACTGTGGGTGTAGCAATATTAATTTTAGCGGGCGTAGTTGGCGGGCTAGCGAGCGTTGCTTCGGCGCAAAGTTCGGTAGGACAGACTACGCGCATGCAGTTTGCGGGAATGCCCGGAATTCACGGAACAGTGACAGCCATATCCGGAAATACAATTACGTTATTGGGGAGAGGCGGTCTCACATATACGGTTGACGCAAGCTCTGCAACATTTAAGAAAAGTGATGGCAAAACGGTGACAGTAGAGTCGTTAACGGATATTGCAGTTTCTGAAAGAATATTTGTGACAGGGGCCGTTACGGGCACTTCAGTAAAGGCCACAGAGATCACAGAGTGTGCCTTTGTGAGAGAGGGAATAGGGATGGGGATGGGATTCCATGCCGGAGCGAAACAAAATGGCCGTATAGTATCGGTGGACGGAAATAACGTAACGGTCGAGCGACAGGATGGCACTCAATTTACCTTCGATTCAAGCAGTCGTCCAGCGGGGAATGTTGGTCTCGGTATGTTTGGCAACACGAGGGGTCAGGGAATGGGTATGAGAGGCATGTTTAGGGCGCAGTAAAGAACCCTGTGCGGAACCTGGGGCGTTCTGGCCGCTCCCAGTATTAACGGGGAAACAATTGCATATCTTGGCGATATTTTGCGGTTAGGTTTACGATGATTCGCCAGCAATTCTTCATTCAAAAACAGCCTTTACGGGCTGTTTTTGAATGAAATATTACAAACACTTATTTGTAATATAGTGTATGGGATCATATTTTTAAACTTAAATAGCCAAACAATACAAACGGGCATATCTGATATTTCGTTTTTTGAAAATTAAAATTAGTATAAGCGCGATACTTAGGTATTATTAGATAATGAGCGAAACTTTAATTATTACGGATGAGGAGGCGGCAGAGCGCGTTCAAATGGGGGAGCGGGAGGCTTTTGGTATATTGGTTGAACGCTATTTGAATAAGCTTATACGTTACGGCAAAAGATTCGTGGCGGACAGAGATGACATTGAAGATTTGGTGCAGGATGTTTTCATCAGTGCCTATCAAAATATTCAAAGTTTTGACGCAAAAAGAAAATTTAGTCCGTGGATTTACCGCATAGCTCATAACGCGTTTGTAAACGCGCTTGCGGCGAGTGAAAGACGACCGGCGTTAATAAGTTTCGATACCTTAGTGTCTCATCCCGCCTATGAAGACACTACAGATTCTCTTCGAGACCAGCAAGAAATGAAAACAATGATTGACAAGGGTTTATCTCTTTTGATTCCAAAATATAGAGAGGTTCTGGTACTGAATTATTTCGAGCAACTGTCCTACAAGGATATAGCGGACGTCCTCAAGGTGCCGATAGGCACAGTCGGCATCAGGTTAAGCAGAGCAAAAGAAGAATTAAAGAAACATATAAATTTGCAATAAATAACATGGCAGAAGGACAAGATGACAAGTTAAAAGAGAAAATTTTAGGCAAAATTTTATCCGGCAACGTTTCCATGAAGCCCAAAATGGTTTTTTCTTTGCGTTTGGCCGCCTTAATTATTGTCGCGTTATTGGTAACAATCGTCTCCATTTTTCTGTTTAATTTTATTTTATTCAGCATCAGGATTAACAGTCAGGATATTTTGCTTGGTTTTGGACAGCGGGGTTTTGTGGCCTTTTTGGCTTTTTTTCCTTGGCATTTATTATTTATTGACTTGATGCTCGTTGCCGTTTTGGAGCTGCTCCTGCGTCAATTTCGTCTCGGTTATAAAACACCCGTTGTTTATTTAATGCTCGGACTTATTGTGGTTTCGTTTTCGATAGGCGCGTACGTAGACCGCGTAGGAGGGGTGAACGAGCGATTCTTTATGAGAAACGGTCAACCTCATCTGCCCTCTCTTTTTAGGGAAGAGGGCCGGGGTTTTAGGGGAGCGCGACATCTCGGTCTTACCCTTTGCAAATGCACCATAATTTCCATAGAGGGAAATGTTGTTTATGCTTCTGATCTTCGAAATGTTTCGACGATAATGAAAATTGTTTTTCCGGCTGATAGTTCCTATGCGACGACATCTAGCTTAAAGGTTGGCGATAGGATATTTGTGGCCGGAGATGAAAAAGACGGGGTTATCGAGGCTTTTGGAGTGCGCAAAATGATTGAGAATTCATCGCGACCTTTCAAAATCTTCCATCCTGAGAATTGACTCGTAGTCACGTTGCGCTAAACTAGCACTATCAAGAACTTATTATCTATCACATATATTTATGGAAACTATATATACGGTCCTTTTTGTCGTTTTGATGATCATCGTTTCTTCAATCAGACAAATAAACCAATACGAAAAAGGGGTTAAGTTTATGTTCGGTAAATACAGAAAGACAATGAATCCCGGCTGGAGACTGGTTTTTCCCGTTATACAGTCTTATGAAAAAATCGATTTACGCGTAAAGGCTGTTGATGTGCCGGATCAGGAGGCGATAACACGGGATAACATTTCTGTCAAAGTAAACGCGGTAATTTATTACAGAGTTGATGCGGCCGAAAAAGCGGTACTTGAAGTGGAAAATTTCTTTTACGCAATTTCACAATTAGCTCAGACGACCATGAGGAACGTCGTTGGGCAAGTCGATTTAGACGAGCTTCTTTCCGCTCGCGACAGAGTTTCCGAAAATATCAGAAGTATTATTGATACCGCGTCGGATCCGTGGGGAATTAAAGTCAGCAATGTTGAACTCAAAGATATAACCTTGCCTGAAGAAATGAAAAGAGTTATAGGCAAGCAGGCTGAGGCGGAGCGCGAGAAAAGAGCAATCGTCATTAAGGCTGAAGGTGAAGTGATTGCCGCTACCAATATGGCTAAGGCCGCTACGATGCTGGCATCTTCTACGGGGGCTCTTCATCTTCGCACTTTGCAGTCTATTAACGACATAAGTTCAGATCAATCAAACACAATAGTTTTCGCCGTGCCTCTTGAGGTTTTGCGCGCGTTTGAAGGTTTTGGCAAAAAGGAAGAAGTAAAAGTTGTGGAAATTCCAAAGCGCGGATGATATTCGCGGCGTTATGTAGAGTGTAGTTTGCGATTTTGAAAAAATACAATCACATTTTGATAATTGCGGCTGTTTTGATTATTTTGTTTTTCTATGGCGGGACGTTTTTGCAAAATATATTTCTTGACTATGGCGAGAAATTCAAAAATTTTGAGGAGGGTCATCCCGTTTTTCAGCTTTTTATTTTTGTAGCATTAGCCGCAATGTCGGTCGTCTTTGGTCCATTTACAAGCGCGCCCATTGTCCCCTTTGGCGTTGTGGTGTGGGGAATGTGGGGCGCATTTGCTTTACTTATGGCTGGGTGGCTAATAGGAAACAGTATTGCCTACCTCATTGGTTATTATCTTGGTTTTCCACTGGTGAAGCGATTGGTCAGTGAGAAAAAACTTAATGAGTGGATGAATTTTATTTCGGGTAAGGTGGATTCTAAATTCGTGTTTCTCTTTCGGTTGGCTGCGCCAGCTGAAGTTGGTTATGTATTTGGAATTTTAAAGTACAGTTTTTTGAAGTATTTCGTTATTGTTTTTTTAGCGGAAATTCCATTCGGGCTCATCCTTCTATGTGGTGGCCAGGCCTTTATTGAAAACAATTGGTTTTTGCTCTGGCTAATGGTCGGATTGACGGCTCTCATAATTTTCTTGTCCAGTCTTTTTTTGAAGCGAAGGTGAAGAACCCTGCGCCTAGAGCATAGGGCGTTCTTTGTACTCCGAGTAATGCAGTAAGTGATATGTATTCCAAGATAAAAGGGCATAATAATTGGCATAGTTTCAACTAGTGTTGCGTGCCTGGTTTTAATATAGGCGCTTGGCGATGTGCTTTGTTATACTGCTCTCAACTATGAGCATTAGTGTTACAAGAAAAAAAATTTCATTAAATTGGACGAGACTCATTATGTCGACGGTGATTCTTTTGTCACCATTTATTATTCCAATTATAGGCAGTTCCGCCGACAGTAATAATGTGGATGTTTTGGCAGAAAAGCCAAGCAAGGTAACCTTGAAAGAATCCGAAAAATCGTACTTCGTGTCGAGCAGTACACCTCAATTTGTTTTGCTTTCGTTTGACGGCTCCAAATCACTCTCAATGTTGGAAGAAATACAGAATTTTTCCAAGCGGATGGAATTTGATGGTAGGCGAGTTCGGTTCACCTTTTTTATTAATGCCGCTTATTTTCTGACCGACGACAATGCGGCGATCTACAAGTCGCCCCGCGGAGCTCCCGGCGATTCAAAGATTGGTTATTCAAACAGTATTGAAGATATTCGTGATAGGGTGGCGGCATTTAATAAAGTTGTGAGAGAGGGAGGAGAAATCGCATCTCATGCGGCTGGCCACTGGAATGGACAATATTGGAGCGAAGAGGAATGGAAAAAAGAGTTTAATTCATTTAAAAGTATTATTTACAATGTTCAAGTTAATAATGGCGCGGTCACGATCGAAAAACCAATTTTTTTGGGTAGCATGATGGGATTTCGGGCTCCTGAACTTGGCGTAAACGAAAATTTGTACAAAACACTCAAGGATTTTGGCTTTAAATATGATACGAGCAATGTCGGCGCGAAGGAAGATTGGCCATATATGGACAGCTTTGGAATTTGGCATATTCCGATTGGCACAATTTCGCTTGGAGTCCGCGGGGTGCCGGCTTTAGCAATGGATTACAGTCTTTGGGTGTACCAAACGGGCGGCAGAGATTACGCGGCCCAAAATACTCCGGAATGGAATAATTTGTACAGGGAAGTGTTGGACGCGTATTTGGCGTATTTTAACGCAAACTACTATGGAAGCCGCGCGCCGGTCGTAATTGGTCATCATTTTACCAAAATGGGCGACGGAGTTTATTTTGAAGCCCTTAAGTCTTTTGCTGAAGAAGTTTGCGGTAAGCCGTCCGTTCGGTGTTCAACTTATAGCGATTTTGTCGAGTATTTGAATGAATATGGGGTGCCGACTTCCATGAAAATCAGGCAGATTCGTCAATAGTCGCGGCATTGACCTTTTAAAAGTAAATTGTTAAATTGCAAAAAGACAAAACCACATTTTTAGTTTATGGAAGATATCTCGAATCTGATTGCAGTTTTTCCGAAGATTAAGTTGGACTCGCGGCATCGAATTATTCCGGAATCAATTGGTTATGAAATGTCGATGGCGCGTGCCTCGTGGCTTCACAATCACGGTTTATCGGCCACCTTTATAATGGACGAGTTTGAGATGTGCCTAAATACTACGGGCGAAGAAGTGCTTTGGAATGCTAAGCCTGACGATAGCAAAGTGGAGCCCGTTACATGTCTTGGCTACATTTCCAACGTATACGATTCGTCGCTAGCATTTAGGATGTCGTTAAACTACATTGTCGGTAATTTCTTTAACTTTGCCACACACTATACCGCAACCTCTGTGTCGGGGAGTGAGGCTGTGTTAATCGCTGATATGCCGGAATCTTTTTTGGTTTGGATTCGGCGGCTTCATAGCGATTTTGCAAAACTGGGCGCCTAATAAGCGCTTTTTTTATGCACACATTGTTGTGTATATTTGTCTTGTACTCTAATGCATATCTATTACCGCAACCACGTTTAACGAACTCCTTAATTTTGGTGGAATGGTTAATTTAGAGATGGTATAACTATTCTCTATGTTTTAAGGCGTTTTTGAGCGTATCCGGGTCGGCATATTCAAGTTCTGTCCCGGTCGAAAGCCCTCGGCCAAGACGTGAAATTTTTATGTCAGAACTTTTTGAAAATTGACTAAGAGCCGACAGTAGATATTCGAAAGTATGTTCGCCCTCCGGAGTCGCGTTCAAAGCGAGAATTATTTCTTTCAAAATTGATTTATTTTTTTTGATGTAATCGAACAGTTTTTGGACTCGATGGTTGGAATCGGTCTGATTATCAAGAATGGGGACATTGCCGCCAAAGACAAAATATTTTCCATTGTAAACCCCGCTTCTTTCAAAAGACTCCATATCAACATCATTTGTTACAAGTGATAATACGGAACCGTCTCTATTTTTGTCAGTACAAATGGAGCAGGCAGAGGCGCCATTATTTGGCATAAATCGCTGACATTCTCCGCAGCGCTTAATTTCACTTTTTAAATCTAAAATCAACCTAGCCAAAGTTTTGTTGTACGAATCATCGCGCGACAACAAAAAATAGGCAAAACGTTTGGCTTGTCTCGGCCCAATACCCGGAAATTTTCTGAATAATTCGATTATTTTATGAATGGAATCCACCGCTTTGTAATTTTAAAACCCGTTAAAGTCATCGGCCCCGGCCGCGGCAGGTGCGGCATCAAAGTCCGACATGTTTCCTTTTTCCAAACTAATGAAAGTGGTGTATTTTTCGTCAAAGTATAGCTCTGCTTTTCCTGTTGGTCCGTTTCTGTGTTTTTCAATTAATATTTCCGCAATATTAGGCTTGTCAGAATTTTCATTGTACTTATCCTCGCGATGAATAAACATAACTACATCAGCGTCTTGCTCAATTGAGCCCGAATCTCTAAGGTCAGAGAGCCTCGGCCTGCCTCCGCGCTGTTCTACGGCGCGCGACAGCTGAGAAAGCGCCAATACTGGAACGTTAAGTTCTCGGGCCATATTTTTAAGAGAGTGGGAAATCTCGGTAACTTGCTGAACCATTGAATCAGCCGCTTTCGTCTGGGTGGGAACCATAAGTTGTAAATAGTCAACGACTATAAGCCCCAAGTCCTTTTCACTCTTAAGTCTTCTGGCGACTGAGCGCATTTTTATTATGTTGTTGCCCGGTTGATCATCGACATAAATGGGAGCCTTCGAAAGATGGTCAAGCGAATCTCGAATACGGTCAAAATCTGCGTCTATCAAATGCTTGCCTGTTCGAATATTCCAGGAATCCACCCTTGACTGCGCGGATAGCATTCTGTCTACAAGTTGCTGAGAGCTCATTTCCAGAGAAAAAATACAAACTGGAATTTTGTGCATCACTGCCGCCTGGCGAGCAACATCGAGGGCCAAAGATGTTTTTCCCATGGACGGCCGAGCGGCTAAAATTATCAAATCCGATTTCTGAAATCCGGCCAATTTGTTATCGAGTTCTCGGAAGCCTGTCGGCACACCGCGCAATTCGTCCTTTGATTTGTGAAGTTTGTCCAATCTGTCCCATGCTTCGCCAAGAACGTCTTTTAGCTCTATAAATTTCTGGTGCTTTTGAAAGTTTGCCACCTCATAAACTTTCTTTTCCGCCTTATCGAGCAGTTCTTCAACTTCCGATGTTTCGTCATAGCCAAGCGCGGTGATATATTCGGCCGCGTCCAAAAGACCCCTCATCAGGTATTTATTGTGAACTATGTTGGCGTATTGCCGAATATTGGACGAAGAGGGGACGTAGTTGATAAGCTCAGTAAGATAAACGGCTCCACCGATGGCTTCGATCATTTTTTTCTCTTTGAGACGAGCCGACATTGTCAATAAGTCGATCGGCTCATTTTTGGAAAGAAGCTCAATCATGGTGTCATAGATCAGTTTGTGCTTTTCGGAATAAAAAGAGCGCGGCGATACCGAATCCATTATTTCATAGATGCTTCCCGGCCTCATCATAATAGAGCCCAAAAGAGCTTTTTCTGACTCAAGGTTTTGAGGTGGCACCCGAAAAGCGGAAGATTTTTTTGTTGGCGTCATAGCCGCATTTTAACACCCATTTGCAAAACTTGTACAAATGACGAAAGTTGCTAAGGTGTTGGCTACCTGTTGATAGTGAAAGTTGTTGTAACACTTAACATTTAACACGTTTTCACTAGGGGCACGCTTGGCTTTTAGTCTTAAAAAGCATTGATATTCCCACAATAATGTTGCCAGCGTTCGTATTTATACATATAATCCCGAGATAAAATTATGCAAGCAGTTATATTGGCGGCAGGGCGGGGCACACGAATGAATCATTTAACCAATGAGACGCCGAAGCCCATGTTTAAAGTTGCCGGAAAAAATTTGATCGAACACAAGCTGGATGCTATGCCCCCCGAAATTGACGAGGTTATTATTGTCGTCGGTTATCTTGGTGATAAAATCAAGGATTATTTTGGCAGTCAGCATAAAGGCAGGAAAATCTCTTATGTTCGGCAGGGTGATTTAAAGGGGACAGGATCTGCCCTGTGGCTTGTGCAATCGCTTCTAAAAGATCGCTTCATCGTGATGATGGGGGATGATATTTACAGGGAGGAAGACATAAAAAGATGTTTGGATAACTCATGGTCAATTTTGGTTCAAAAATCCGATGATGCAAAGATCGGAGCCAAAGTAATAGTTGGTTCGCGAGGTGAAATACGGGATATTTTGGAAAAAACGCCCGTAAAGGTGGGGGATTTTAATAATGCGGGAATGTATGTTCTTGGTAAGGAAATTTTTGATTATCCGCTCGTGCAAATCCAAAATGGAGAGTACGGCCTTCCTCAAACAATGCTGAAGGCGGCTAAAGATTTCGAAATTAAAATAGTAGAAACTAGCAATTGGTACCAAATCACGAGTCCGGAGGACGTGGAAAGGGTGGACAAGATTTTGATGGCGCAAGCGAGCGTCTAGCGATAATTGATACGAACGTGGTGCAGTGTTTAGAGGAGATCATTAATTATGAATGAAGTTGAATCGGAATCTGCGCCCAATTACGCGTTTTTGGTACAAGCTTGCGACGAAAAAGAGATCAACAGGATCTTGAGAATGAAGTCGTGCAATGTCTGCGGGCATCCTTTTTTTAGAGCGGGCGACCCATGTCCTTTTCGTGCGTGGCGAAAATTGCTCGCGAGGGCGCCGCTATGGCCGTGACAGAGTGGCTTCTTTTAAGGCCTAGGATGACGCATGTCTATGGGCGGGGTCTAATAGACCCTTGGTCACGAGATGACAAAACGATGTTGGATTCATAGTTTGAGGTCAGAATGCGGCTACATATGGTCGCTTTTTTTGTGCCGACAAACAGGGTACCCCCTCACACCCCCAACCACACCCCAAACCAGTTGAGTGGATCTCTCTGCCGTCGCGACAGAAGGACGGAAAGCAGTATGGCCAGGTTATCAGCCGTT
>Ga0209541_10004587_pt1 | contig 24465 bp, 14 predicted proteins | sample RifCSPlowO2_01_FD_184027 | JGI IMG/M metagenome (GOLD analysis project Ga0209541, IMG submission 184027) | Groundwater microbial communities from Rifle, Colorado - Rifle CSP2_plank lowO2_0.1 (SPAdes) (version 2) | ecosystem: Environmental > Aquatic > Deep subsurface > Groundwater | place... | reverse complement strand
CTTCCTCGCGGGCATCGCCCGCGAGGAGGCCGCCGCCAAGGCGGCGGCCATCAAGCGGGAGGCTCACTCCCGCTACCTCCGGCGGCGCGAGGGGCGCCGTGAGGAGGACCGCCGCCGGTCCGTCGGTGCCGGCAGCGGCAAGAAGTGATCTTGAGGGAGCCGTGCGCGCGATGTTCGCGCCGCGCGGCTCCCTCCTCTAACCGAATCCATAAAAAGAAAGAAGCTTGTGGGTTCAGAAGAGGGTAATCTGATATAAATAAACTATTGTTATAAACGTTATAAAATAAAAGCAGGATTCGCCAATTCGCGCGAATTGGCGAATGATGAGACGTGGTATTTCTCAAAAGTTGTCACCATAAAGCTGTTGGTGAGTTGCGATATTTGAGGACATAGCAGTTTCGTCTCGGGCGGTTTATCCGCTTCTGGCGGAATGCTCTCTCCTCACGCTATTGCTCCTTTCATCATTGCGCTCATCAATAGCTTTATGGCGATAAGAAAAATCCCGCTCCAAAAAATATTTGGCTCGGGATTTTTCTATTAATCTAACTCAATCTCCTTAATATACACATATTCTACACGATAGTGGATAATATGTGTATTTGGTAATTGGCAGTTAACGACGCTTTTAGAATCTAGCAGGTTAACGGCGTTTTCTAGATATAGATTTTGGTTTCTCGCGAATCAGTCGGGCTAAAAGAAACACACTCTTGCCGCTCACAAGCTTCCGCTTGCGTTTTAAGTGTGTCTCGCGTCGTTCTGATTTTAAACACCGCTTTATCATCTATTTCATTATAAACTGTTTACTGCGTAGATGGTGATGGTATCGGCGGGCGAATCTATGAGACTCATCGCGGAGGCGCTGTAAGAAGTACATTGCTGGCGGGGGGAGCGATTTTACCGCGATAGGCATACTGCGGCCGGCAATATATAAGAGGTCTTCGGCATGTCCCCGGCCCGCAGGCGCGCGAGAGAAAAATTTACGCGGAGGTTTTGAAAGTGCGGCTACGCGGATCTGGCGGAATTGTTTTTGATTAAGCACGGCAAGCGCGGCCGAGAGTTGGGGCTTTCCGCCGTCAATGAGCACAACGCTCGGATACTCCCATTCTTCGTGCGCGAAGCGCCGAATTAGCGTTTCGCGGATAGATGCCACGTCGTTAGCGCCCGCAACGGTCTTAATCTTGAATTTACGGTACTGCGACTTGTCCGGTTTCCCTTCGTAAAAAACTACCATCGAGGCGGCGCTGTCTGATCCTGCAATATTGGCGATGTCATAGGCCTCAATGCGTTTTAGCGGATCCCGTGTCACGAACACGTCTTGCAGTACGCGCTCGATTTTATGGTAGGGAGTCTCGGCGCGTTTCGAGAGCGCTACGCCCCGATGCGCCGCAAGCGATTCCAGGCCATAAACTTGGTCACGCAGTTTGGCGGCTTTTTCGAACTCTTGGCGTTTGGCGGATGCTCGCATTTCGCGCGTGAGCTCTTTTAAGAGCTTTCTTTTTTTACCGGAAAGGATAAGGGCAATCGCATTGATATTTTTTTGATATGCTTTTCTTTCGTGGTCTGTAATGACGCGTCCTTTTTCGCAGCAAAATCCCGGGTCCCGGCCGATTTGGGCATTGAGGCAGCGGCCATTATGAACCCTTTTGCAGGTGCAATAAGGGAAGATTTGACGGAGTGTTTTCAATGCCTGATGTACCAATCCCGATTCGACAAAGGGGCCGATGATGCTTCGAACCTCGCGCCTCTTTCCCTCATCCTCTTTCATGTTCGCGGCTTGGTGCGCGAAGTAGAATCTCGGAAATTCATCATTTGTCAGAGCGATATAGGTATAGCTTTTGTCGTCGCGCATTAGGATATTATATTTCGGGCGCCAGCGTTTTATTAATTCGGCTTCTTTGATCAGCGCCTCGATCTCCGATTTAAGAACAACAAATTCAAGTCGCGCGGTTTCAGCCCGCAGTTGGCTGGTTTTCCATCCGGAATGTTTCTTAAAATATGAAGAAATCCGCTTTTTCAGGTTGGCGGCTTTGCCGACGTAAAGCGGCGTTTTTTGTTTCCAAAAGATGTAGACGCCGGGACTTTTTGGGATTATTTTGGGTTTATGTAACATGAGGCTTGGATGTATGGTAGTCAAAAATTGGGACTAAACCAAGCTTCAGACTCTTTGAGAAAGGGGAACGCCATGGGATAGCGCCGGAGAGAGTCGCGCACTACGCTTTGATGTGTTTTCGGTGCGGCACAAGAAGGCAGATCGGAAAAAGCCGTTTCTGCAAGCGATGCTGAGCGGTGGAGGGGGTCGGCAAGTTAGGGCGCAAGTCTGACAGGGATCTCTTGCGAAACGCGCCGCCGGTTACTATGGTGTTCATCACGCCGTCTGGCCAGCTATTACATGGGAAGTGCGGGCGGGTTCTTAAGATTCACGGTTCCGCAGCCAACAAGATGGGTCGGCGTGAGCTGCAGTCGTTCTGTCTTGCCTGCATCGAACATGTGATTCTACCGGAAGACATGTTCCCGCGGATCTCTCTATGCGAGGAGGCGGGTGACACGCTGGTTGCGAGCTGATAAAGCCCTAGCGGCGCGGGCACGTTAAGATTGAGAGCCCCAGAAGATCGGGGCTCTTTCTTTCCGCCTTGATTTCTCTTGACAGCGGGGGTAGAATGGTAAGCTCATGGCGCAAAAATTCTCTAAAAGAAATAAGGTAATATCGGATAAAACGCGGGGCGCTATCCGCGTTCGCAAAGCGAGAATCCACCCCGCACAATCGCCGCGGCGATCTCATGGGCAAGTAATTTTATCATCAAATGTTATCCGAGTTAGAGGTGCAAGAGTCCACAATCTGAAAAATATTGACGTTGATATCCCCAAAAACAAGCTGGTGGTGATCACCGGCCTTTCCGGTTCCGGCAAATCCTCCTTGGCATTTGATACGATTTATGCCGAGGCCGAGCGCCGCTACGTCGAATCTTTGTCAGCTTACGCCCGCCAATTTTTGGGAGTCTCGGACAAACCGGACGTGGATTCAATCGAAGGGCTCTCGCCGGCGATCGCGATTGATCAAAGGAGCGTGCCTAGAAACCCACGCTCAACTGTGGGCACTATCACCGAAATCTACGACTACTTGCGGATTCTTTTCGCTAGAGTCGGCAAACCCCATTGCCCGAATTGCCGAAAACCCATCGGCCGCCAAACTGTAGGCCAGATTGTGGATCATATATTAAGGAACAAGAAAGGCGCCGAGATCCAAGTTTTGGGCCCGCTGGTTAGCGGCAAGAAAGGCGAGCATCACGGCATTTTGGAAGAGGTCGAGAGAGCTGGGTTTATTCGGGTGCGGATTGACGGCGTGGTGCATCGGCTTGAGGAGGCGCTCGATTTGGATATCGACAAGAAAAAGAAGCATTCCATCGAGGTGGTAGTGGACAGAGTAGAGATCGGTAAGGAGCTTGAGCGCTCGCGCCTGGCCGATTCAGTCGAGACGGCTTTAAAGATCGGAAAGGGGATTGTCATAATTTCGACTCCAGCACGGACGCCGTCGCGAAAAATCCCCAGTGAAAATAATAAAATCATTCGCGGTAATTCGGGCGCCGATTCGGGCGAAATTCAGGATGAGGTGTTTTCGGAGCATTTCGCCTGCGCCGATTGCGGCATCAACTTGGCTGAAATTGAGCCGCGTACCTTCTCGTTTAACAGCCCTTACGGCGCTTGCCTGGTATGCACCGGACTTGGCTCGACACTCGAGGTGGACGAGAAGCTGGTGTTTCCTAACCCCAAGCTGACTTTGGCAGAGGGCGCAATCGCGCCCTGGTCGCACGCCTCGCACCGCGTGGGGCGCCAGTCGTGGTACTGGTGGATGCTGGAGGATATTTCCGCGCGTTTTAGATTTTCGTTGAATAAACCGGTTGCCGATCTCCCAAAGTCCGTCATTAAACTTGTTTTGCACGGCGAGCCGATCGAACCGGATGAGGAGGGCAGCGGAAAGTTCGAGGGCGTGGTGCCGAATTTGAAGAGGCGTTGGAAGGAGACGGATTCCGAATGGACGAGGGCGGAAATCGAAAAGTATATGGTGGTGCGCCGTTGCCCGGGCTGTCTGGGGGATCGGCTGAAAAAAGAGGCGCTTGGCGTAACTATTAATGGAAGGCACATCGCGGAAGTATCAAGTGCCACGGTTGGCGAGGCAATTGCATTTTTTAATGCTCTGCCAAGGGCCCTCAAAACATCGGAAGCGGCCGTGGCGCTGCCACTCATAAGGGAGATTCTAAAGCGTCTTTCGTTTCTGATGAATGTTGGGTTGCACTATCTTACCTTGTCGCGCGAATCTACGACTCTCGCCGGCGGGGAGGCCCAGAGAATCCGCTTAGCTACCCAGATCGGCTCGAGACTGACCGGAGTGATTTATGTTCTTGATGAGCCGTCGATCGGGCTCCACGCCAGAGATCATCATATGCTGATTCAAACTATTAAGGAGCTGCGGGACTTGGGCAACACCGTGATTGTGGTGGAGCATGACGCCGAGACTATGCGCCAGGCCGACTGGATTATTGATCTGGGTCCCGGCGCCGGCAAACACGGAGGCGAAGTGATTTTTTCTGGTAACGCTAAATTGCTCTGGAAGGCAAAAACGCTGACGGCAGAGTATCTCTCGGGACGCAAGGAGGTTAGGATTCGGCATGGCGCGGAGCGCGGCGGCAACGGAAAAGTTATCGAGATTCGCGGAGCGCGCGAGCATAACTTAAAAAATATAAATGTTAAAATTCCTTTGGGCAAGTTTGTCGCGGTTTCGGGACCATCCGGCTCCGGCAAATCCACGCTGATTAATGACATTCTTGCCAAGGCTTTGCTGGTTAAACTTTATAAAGCTCACCTGATACCCGGGGCGCACGATGATATTCGCGGCGCCGAAAATCTTGACAAGGTCGTGGTGGTGGATCAATCGCCGATTGGCCGCACGCCGCGGTCAAATCCCGCAACTTATACCGGCGTTTTCGGGCTGATTCGGGAAATATTTTCGCGAACCAATGAAGCGCGGGTGCGCGGATACGGGCCCGGGCGGTTTTCTTTCAACGTCAAAGGCGGGCGGTGCGAAGTCTGCGAAGGGCAGGGCGTGAAAAAAATCGAGATGTATTTTTTGCCTGACGTTTACGTGGAGTGCGAAGAGTGCCGCGGGACGCGCTACAACAAAGAGGCGCTGGAGATCGAATATGACGGCAAGAATATCGCCAAAGTTTTGGATCTCACCGTTGAGGAGGCGATGAGGTTTTTCGAGAAGATTCCGCAGATTAAACAAAAATTAAAGACCCTATCGGAAGTCGGCCTTTCATATATCAAATTGGGCCAGCCGGCAACGACCTTATCCGGCGGAGAGGCGCAACGCATTAAACTGTCCGCGGAGTTGTCGCGGCGCGACACGGGTCGAACACTTTATATTCTTGATGAGCCGACAACCGGGCTTCACTTCGATGACACAAAAAAATTGCTTACCGTGCTGCACGCCCTTGTTGAGAGAGGCAATACAGTGCTTGTGATTGAGCATAATCTTGATGTTGTACGGAACAGTGATTGGATTATTGACCTTGGGCCAGAGGGCGGTGCCGAGGGCGGGTTCATCATAGCTGAAGGAACGGTTAAGGATATTATCGCCGAGAAGAAATCGCATACGGGGGCGTGGTTGAAGAAAGCTACAAAGCAGCGGCAAGAGACGTAGATTAGATAAAACTAATAAAGAGACAACCCCTTGACTATGATTTTTTGGTTGACTATAATTAGCACTCGTATACGTTTATTGCTAAAAATTAATAATTTAAAAAGATATGAATATTAAGCCCTTGGGAGACCGGGTTCTCTTGGAACCCCTGTCCGACACAAAAGAAGGCAAATTAAAATCCGGCCTCTACCTGCCCGAAACGGCATCGAAAGAGCGGCCGGAGATGGGTAAGGTTATTGCGGTCGGCCCCGGCAAGATTGACGACAACGGAAAGCTCCGCGCGCTCGGCCTAAAAAAGGGCGACGTTGTGCTCTTTACCAAGTATGGCCCGAATGAAATAAAGGTTGAGGGCAAAGAGTATTTGATCGCCAAAGAAGACGATATTATTGCGATCATCGAATGACCGCGCAGATCCTAATTCTTAATTTCTAATTTCTAAACAAATTCTAAATTCAAAACTCAAATCATCAAATGTTTAGGATTTAGAGTTTAGTGCTTAGAATTTAAAACTGTTATGGCTAAACAAATTCTATTCCACGAGAAAGCCCGCGAATCATTAAAAAGAGGAGTTGATATGCTGGCGAACGCCGTGAAGGTGACATTGGGTCCCAAGGGACGAAATGTCGTCCTTGATAAGGGTTATGGCACGCCGACGATCACGAATGACGGCGTTACTATTGCCAAAGACATTGAGCTTGAAGATAAGTTTGAGAATCTAGGGGCGCAGCTGATGAAGCAGGCGGCCGAGAGGACCAATGACGCCGCAGGGGATGGCACGACCACGGCCACGATTCTCGCCCAAATTATGGTGGGAGAGGGAATGCGGTTTGTGAAGGAAGGAATCAACCCGATGGGTGTGCGTACTGGTATTGAGTTCGCTTCAAGAAAAGTCAGTGAGGCGCTGGCGGAGATGGCAAAGCCCGTGAAGTCAACCGAGGAGATCGCGCAGGTGGCGACCATTTCGGCCGAATCGAGCGAGCTCGGCAAAATAATTGCCGAGGCCATCCATAAAGTCGGCAAGGACGGCGCGATTACCGTTGAGGAGTCGCAGGGCACCGGCATCGAAAAGGAGATTGTCGAGGGGCTCCAATTCGACCGCGGGTATGTTTCGCCTTATATGGTGACGAACGCCGAAAGAATGGAGGCGGTGATGGAGGGCGCGCCAATTTTGATTACGGACAAGAAAATCTCTTCGATCCACGACATTCTGCCGCTCTTGGAAAAACTGGCAAAAGCGGGAAAGAAGGAGCTTGTGATCATAGCAGACGACGTGGATGGCGAGGCGCTGGCAACGCTTGTGGTCAACAAGCTCCGCGGTGCTTTCCATGCGCTAGCGTTGAAAGCTCCCGGGTTTGGCGATCGCAGGAAGGAGATGCTGGAAGATATCGCGGTAGTTACCGGAGGCACCGTCGTTTCGGAGGATCTCGGCATTAAATTTGAAAGCGTCGAACTCTCGATGCTGGGATCGGCCCGGCGCGTGGTGGCCTCAAAAGATAACACCACTATCGTGGGCGGTAAGGGGAAAAAGCAGGAGATCGAAAAGCGCGTGAAGCAGATCAGAAATCAGATCGAGGAGACCAAATCGGAATTTGACCGCGAGAAGCTCGAGGAGCGGCTTGCCAAACTCTCGGGCGGCGTGGCGGTGCTTAAGATCGGCGCAGCCACAGAGTCGGAGATGAAGTATCTTAAATTGAAAGTCGAGGACGCGGTGAACGCTACCAAAGCGGCAGTGGCGGAGGGAATTGTTGCCGGTGGGGGATCGGCGCTCATAAAAGCCGGCATGCATGCGCTCTCGAAAAAGGCCGGAGTGTCACCCGATAAAGCGGTAACGCAGTCGCCGGCGGAACTTGAGGCTGGATATAGGATCGTGCGAACCGCGCTCGAAGAGCCTCTGCGCCAAATTATCAGGAATACCGGCCGAACCGATGAAAATGAGATTGTGGCTGGAATCATCTCAAAATTTGAAACCAACCCCAACTCCAATATAGGATATGATGCGGTCACTGGCGGAGTAGTTGCCGATATGGTGAAGGCCGGGATTATTGATCCGGTGAAGGTGGCTCGTTCGGCGCTTACCAACGCTGCATCAGCGGCCGCGATGCTGCTCACTACCGAGGTTGCTGTTACGGATATCCCTAAAAAAGATGAGCACCCCATGCCCGGCGGTGGCATGGGGATGCCGGAGTACTAGGCTATGGGCGATTGACAAAGAAACCCCGAGACGTCGGGGGTTTCTTTTTTGCAATTTAGAAACCAAAAGAGTATGATTAAGACACTATGACGATTACTTACATTATTTTAGGCGCAATCGCTATCCTGGTTGTCTGGCTTATCTGGGCCTACAACAGTTTAGTTTTAGCGCGAAACCGGTCCGATGAATCGTGGTCGGATATTAACGTTCAATTAAAGCGCAGGCACGATCTGATCCCCAATGTGGTGGAAACGGTGAAGGGTTACGCCGCGCATGAGAAGGGAGTATTTGAGAGCGTGACTAATGCTCGTTCGCGCGCCATGGGCGCCAAGGATCCCAAGTCGCTGGGCGAGGCGGAAAACGCTCTTACCAATACTTTAAAGACGCTTTTTGCCGTGGCGGAAGCTTACCCCGACCTTAAGGCCAACGCGAATTTTTTGGATCTTCAGCGTGAACTGGCTGACACCGAAAATAAAATTCAGGCGGCGCGCCGGTTTTATAATTCAAATGTGCTGGTCTTGAACACAAAGATTGATTCCTTCCCGACAAATATAGTCGCTGGGGCTTTCAGTTTTGGCAAGAAAGACTTTTTTGAGATTGAAGAGGTAGAAAAAGCGCTGCCGCAGGTTAAGTTCTAAGAATTGTGCGTAAAAAGCCGCGCGATGACTCGGTATTAACAGTTTGCTTGTCGGGGTCTTGACACGGTTTTGCGAAGGAGTATAGTTAAAGATAGTAATCATTCTCTTTATATTGAAGGGAAGGGATACAGAAAATTACTTAAATAAGTCGACGGTTCGACAAGCTCGCCACAAGTATTGATTAGAACGTGTTGCTTTAGAAAAACATGGTCTCTAATTAAGAAGTTTGTCCCGAGCAGAGTCGAAGGATCGTTTTGCGAAATCGTTAAGTCATCGCAAAAACAGACGCAAACCCTATAAAGACAGGGGCATTTTGTGTGGTGTTTATTTTTGCGTTTGTCAGTTTTTCTAAAACGAGCCCGAAACTCCTTAGCTCACATTCTGTAACTCGGAGGGGGCGCATCTCGCACTAATTTTTTAACTATCATCGGAGGAGAGCCATATGCAAAAAATGCCCAAGAAGTATTTTTCGAAATATCGCAAGTCTTTTATTGAATTGCCGGTGCTCTCCGAGGTGCAGCTGAACTCCTACGGCTGGTTTTTTAAAAAAGGATTACGCGAACTTTTTAATGAAATCTCTCCGCTGCACGACTATACCAATAAAGAACTTTCGCTTGAGTTTCTCGAATATTATCTCGATGAACCAAAATACACGGAAGCCGAGGCTAAAAATCACAATCTCTCTTATGAGGCGGCCCTGCGCATGCGCGCCAAATTAACAAATAAGCGCACCAGCGAAATTAAAGAGCAGGAAATTTATCTCGGAGATTTTCCTCTGATGACGCCGAGAGGCACGTTTATCGTGAATGGCGTAGAGCGCGTGGTGGTATCGCAGTTGATTCGTTCCTCGGGGGTTTACTTCACCATGAATCAAGTTCGCGGCCGGAAACTCTACGGCGCCAAAATTATTCCAAATCGCGGCGCCTGGCTTGAGCTTGAGACCGAAATAGACGGAACTATCATAGCTAAAATTGATCGCCGGAGAAAAATTCCGGTCACCTCGATTCTGCGCATTTTTGGGCTGGAGAATGCTGATGCTATCAGCGAAGCATTCGGCGGCGTAGACGACGGTGAGATAAGTTACATCAAGAAAACTCTGGAAAAAGACCCCGCCGCTACTGTTGATCAAGCGTATATCGAGGTTTATAAGCGCATCCGGCCGGGAGATCTTGCAACCGTTGATAACGCCAGGAATCTCATAAAATCTCTGTTTTCTTTCGAGCGCTACGATTTAGCTGAAGTCGGCCGGTATAAATTCAATCAACGGCTGGGGTTGAAACGCGACCCCAAGAGCGATGAAGCACGGGTGTTGGCGCTTGAAGACTTGGTCGCGGTGGTGCGTGAGATTATCCGCTTGAATAATGTGGGGGACGCCGCACCCGACGACATTGACGCGCTGGGAAACCGGCGGGTGCGCGGCGTGGGTGAGCTTTTGCAGCAAAAACTCCGCGTGGGCACGGCGCGTATGGCAAGAATCGTCAGGGACCGCATGTCCACTTTGGACATCTATACGCTGACGCCGGCCCAGCTGATTAACGCCCGGCCGTTTATGGCGTCGCTGAAAGAGTTTTTCACCTCTTCGCAATTGTCGCAATTCATGGATCAGATCAATCCGCTTTCGGAGCTGGAACATGAGCGGAGACTTTCGGCTCTGGGCCCCGGAGGACTCGCACGCGAACGCGCCGGTTTTGAGGTCCGTGACGTGCATACGACTCATTATGGGCGCATTTGCCCGATTGAGACTCCCGAAGGTCCGAATATCGGTTTGGTCGGGCATTTAGCCAGTTACGCCCGCATTAACGAACTCGGCTTGATCGAGACGCCTTATGCCAAAGTGGAAAATGGACGTGTAACGTCCGAGGTGACTTATATGAATGCCTCGCTGGAAGCTCAATTCGTCATCGCGCACGCGAGCACCGCGCTTGATCGGGATGGGAGAATCGTCAATGAACGCGTGGAGGCGCGCATCGCCGGCCAGCCGACGCTGGTGGAGCGGGAGCGCGTGACCTATATAGACGTCTCGCCGCAGCAGGCAATTTCAATCGCGACCAGTCTTATTCCGTTTCTTGAACATGATGACGCTAACCGCGCCATGATGGGGTCTAATATGCAGCGCCAAGCCGTCCCTTTGGCCAAAGCTGAATTGCCGGTGGTCTCCACGGGTATTGAGGTGCGGGCCGCCAGGGACTCGGGTCGGGTAATACTTGCCGAAGAGGAAGGCGAGATCACCGAAGCGGACGCGAGGCGCATCGTTTTTAAGAACGCCAAGACCGGCAAAACGAAAATCTATCCCCTGAATACTTTCATGCGGACGAATCAGGGAACGACGGTGCGCCAGAAAGTGCGTGTGGCAAGGGGCGTGGCAGTAGAAAAAGGCGATGTTCTGGCGGATAGCTCCTCAACCGATCACGGCGAACTGGCACTCGGCAAAAACTTGATGGTAGCATTTCTTTCGTGGTCCGGATTCAATTATGAGGACGCGATTATTATCAATGAAAAGCTTGTTCGCGAGGATACTTTCACTTCAATTCACACCGAAGATCATCCGGTTGCGGTGCGTGAGACAAAACTTGGCCCCGAGATAACTTCCGCCGATATTACGAATGTCAGCGAAGCGGCGCTCCGCAATTTGGACGAATCCGGGGTGGTGCGCATTGGAGCAGAGGTTCGCTCGGGCGACATTTTAGTAGGAAAAATTACCCCCAAAGGCGAGGCCGATTTGACGCCCGAGGAGCGCCTACTTCGCGCCATTTTCGGCGAGAAGGCCAAGGACGTGAAAGACACATCACTGCGCCTTCCGCACGGCAAGCGCGGCCGCGTTGTCGGCATTCGCGAGTTTTCGCGCGAGCGCGGGGATAAGCTGGAGTCCGGCGTTATCAAGCAAATTCAAGTGGAGATCGCGCAGTTAAGGAAAATTTCCGTGGGGGACAAGCTGGCCGGACGCCACGGCAATAAGGGCGTCATTGCGCGCGTTTTGGCGGAAGAGGATATGCCGCACCTGGCCGATGGAACGCCGGTGGATATCATTCTGAATCCGTTAGGCGTGGCTTCGCGCATGAACATCGGGCAGATTTTAGAGACCCATCTCGGCTGGGCCGGAAAAGTATTGGGATATCAAGCCATCACTCCGGCTCTTTCTGGAGTCACAGAAGAAGAGATCAAGGCTGAATTGGTCAAAGCCGGATTGCCGGAAAACGGCAAGGTTGAGCTTTTTGACGGACGGACTGGCGAGCACTTCGCCCAGAAGGTGACAGTGGGTTTAATTTATATGCTGAAATTGAACCATCTAGTGGAGGACAAGATTCATATGCGCTCGATCGGCCCGTATTCATTGATTACCCAGCAGCCGTTGGGCGGCAAGGCTCAATTCGGCGGGCAGAGGTTTGGCGAGATGGAAGTGTGGGCGCTGGAGGGATACGGCTCGGCGTATACCCTGCAGGAGATGCTGACGATTAAATCCGATGACGTACAGGGGCGCTCGGCAACGTATGAAGCCATTATCAACGGTGAAAAGATTCAGGCGCCGAACCTGCCCGCGTCCTTCCATGTCTTAGTGAATGAGTTGAAGGGTTTGGGACTTGATGTGGAACTGGTTGAGAAAAAAGAGGAAATTATTCTATCAACAGATGAAGCCGCAGTCCGCCCGAAAGAGGTTGGTCAGCAAGAGCGAGTGACAGCAAAATAACTTTACCCCCACACCAAATTTGGTGTAGGTGGTTTACAAAAAATACTTATGGAAACAAAACTGCGGGATTTTGAGGCCTTGAGTCTGAAGCTGGCCTCGCCTGACAAGATTCTTTCTTGGTCGCACGGCGAGGTGACCAAGCCCGAAACCATCAATTACCGCACTACCCGCGCCGAACGCGATGGCCTTTTTGACGAGCGAATTTTTGGGCCGGCTAAGGACTGGGAATGTTACTGCGGCAAGTACCGCCGCATTCGCTATAAGGGGATCGTTTGCGACAAATGCGGGGTTGAGGTTACGCGCTCGATAGTCAGGCGCGAGCGGATGGGTCACATCAAACTGGCGACTCCCGTTTCGCATATCTGGTTTTTGCGCGGCGTTCCCTCGAAAATTGGGATCGTGCTTGATATGTCGGTGTCCGATCTCGAAAAAGTTATCTACTTCGCCGGCTATATCATTACGGATGTGGATACCAAGGCGCAAGCGGAGGCCATGGAGGAGCTTGAACGCGAGTTCAAGGTAAAATCGAAAAAAGCGGATAAGAATGAAATGACACGCCTGAAGGAGGCTAGGGACCGGGCGCGCGATGAACTGCGTTCTCTTACGCCGCTCTCCGTCATTTCAGAGGTTGAGTACCATCGGCTGTCTTTGAAGTACGGAAACGTGTTTTCCGCGGAAATCGGTTCAGAGGCCCTGCGGCGAATTGCCGAGCGGACGGATTTAGCGGCGTTGGAGAAAAAACTTTCCGCAGAACTTATTGAGGCATCCCCGGTGCTTACTAAGAAGATTCTGAAGCGCCTAAGGGTTATTCGCGGAATGATCCGGTCGGGTCTTCGTCCGGAGTGGATGTTTTTAACGGTAGTGCCGGTGATCCCGCCGGATCTTCGGCCCATGGTGCAGCTTGATGGAGGCAGGTACGCCTCATCTGATCTTAACGACTTATATCGGCGCGTGATTAACCGCAACAACCGGCTGAAACGGCTTTTTGAACTGAAGGCGCCGGAGGTCATCACGCGGAACGAAAAACGCATGCTGCAGGAGGCGGTTGACGCGCTGATTGACAATTCCATCCGCCGCGGTCAAAGTCCCGTTGCTTCCCAAGCCCAGCGAAGGCCTCTTAGGTCGCTTGCGGATATGCTGAAGGGCAAGCAAGGGAGATTCCGCCAGAATCTTTTAGGCAAGCGTGTCGATTATTCCGGGCGGTCCGTTATCGTAGTCGGCCCGACATTGAAGCTCCACCAGTGCGGATTGCCGAAGAAAATGGCGCTTGAGCTCTTTAAGCCATTCGTGATCCGGCGCCTTCTGGAACTTGAGATTGCGCATAACATTAAGGGCGCCGGCAAACTGATTGAGGAGCGCCCGCCGGAGGTGTGGGCTATTCTCGAAGAAGTTATTCAGGGCAAGCACGTTTTACTTAACCGCGCCCCAACCCTGCATCGCCTGGGTATTCAGGCTTTTCAGCCGGTGCTGATAGAGGGTGATGCCATCCAAATACATCCCCTGGTTTGCCGCGCGTTTAACGCGGATTTCGACGGGGACCAAATGGCGGTGCACGTGCCGCTTTCCGATGAGGCGCAAACCGAGGCGCGTGAAATCATGCTATCTTCAAGGAATCTTCTAAAACCGGCCACCGGTACGCCGATCGTCCATCATGACAAAGACATGGTGCTGGGCTGTTTTTTCGCGACACTAGTTGAAAACGACGCTCTCGGCGCAGGCAAACTGTTTTCCTCTGAAGAGGAGGCGGTATTGGCGTATGATTTTGGCGCGGTGGCGCTGGGGGCTTTAATTAAAGTATTGATGCCGGTTGAAAAAATCTATGGCACGGGATTTTCTAAAAAAGAACATCCTAAAACACAGGAACTTATCGAAACCACCGTCGGGCGCATTCTTTTCAATCGCGTATTGCCCGCGGGGCATGTCTTTATCAACCGTGAACTGGTGATGAAGACTTTAGAGGAGCTGGTCTCTGTGATCATCAAGCAGTACGGCGTTCTCGAATCGCCGGAAATTCTTGACCGGCTCAAGCAGTTCGGCTTTGAGTTTGCCACCAAGTCCGGGATCTCTTGGGGCATGGATGACTTGCGTGTGCCGGAAGAAAAGAAAGAGCTAATCGCAAAAGCTGAAACCGAGGTGGCGGAGATCGACAGGCAATACCAAGCAGGACTGCTGACCGACCGCGAGCGCTACGAGCGCGTGGTTGAAGTCTGGCGCGGCACAATGGACGAGATGAAGGCCGCGGTGCCCAAGGCGCTGGATAAGAAAAGCGGGCCCGCTATGATGATGACTTCCAAAGCCCGCGGCACTATTGAAAATTTCTTTTCCATGGCAGGGATGAAAGGTCTTGTGCGAAACCCTTCGGGCCGCATTATCGAACTTCCCGTTATCTCTTCGTATAAAGAAGGCTTGAACGTATTGGAGTACTTCATTGCGACGCACGGCGCGCGCAAAGGCACGGCCGATACGGCTCTTCGCACGGCGCACGCCGGATACCTTACGCGCCGCCTGGTTGATGTCTCGCAGGATCTTGTGATTGCCGATGAGGACTGCAAGACCAAAAAGGGCGTAAGTCTGTTTCGCGCCGATTCGGAGGAAATCAACAGACCTCTGGCGCTTCGCATTTTTTCGCGCTCGTTGGCGGAAGATCTAAAAACCAAAAATGGCAAGGTTCTGGCACGGGCAGGGACGCTTATTGATGAAGATCTAGCCCGCGCGATTGATGCTGCCGAAGTTGCCGAAGTGGTCGTCCGTTCGCCGATTACCTGCCGGAGCCTTCGCGGCATTTGCCAAAAGTGCTACGGGTATGATCTTGGAAGAAATGCCTTGGTTAATATCGGCGAGGCGGTTGGCATTGTGGCGGCACAAGCGATTGGCGAACCGGGAACGCAGCTCACCATGCGGACATTCCACGTCGGCGGCGTGGTGGGGGCCGGGGACATTACGCTGGGGCTTCCGCGGGTGGATGAAGTTTTTGAGGCGCGCCCGCCGCACGGACGGGCGATTGTTACGGACGTTTCCGGTGTTGTCGAAGAAATCAGTGAGGCAAACCGCGAACGCGTTATTCGCATAGGCATCGTGCCCGACGATGATTTGGGCAAGAAGAAATCCAGAAAGAAAGGCAAAGATGTGCTGCAGGATACTAAAGAATTCCGCGTACCGTCAAACGTGAGCCTTTTTATAGAAAAGGGGAGTGTCATCAAGCGCGGAGACATCCTAACGGAGGGGCACGCCGATTTGAAGGAGCTCTTCAAGTACGCGGGCGCGGCAGTAACGCAAAACTACATTTTAAAGGAGATTCAAAAGATTTATTCGCTGCAAGGAGCGCCGATTCATGATAAGCACATTGAAGTAATCGTGCGGCAGATGTTTTCCAGAGTCCGCATAAAAGATGCGGGCAGTACGAGTTTTACCACCGGTGAAATTGTCGAGAAGTCGCGTTTCCGCGAAGAGAATTATTTGGCGGAAAAATCAAAAAAGATTCCAGCCTCCGCCGTCCAACTGCTCTTGGGAATCACAAAAGTGGCTCTCACCACCGAGAGCCTGCTTTCGGCCGCCTCCTTCCAAGAAACCACGAGAGTGCTGATAAACGCCGCGGTTGAAGGCAAACGAGACACCCTGCGGGGTCTGAAAGAAAACGTCATCATCGGCCGGCTGATTCCGGCGGGTACCGGATATCGGCACCGCAAAAGAGGCGCCGGCGCCGCTCTCTCGCCGGCAAAGGAACCACTGTCGCAGAGATTCGCGTAATCCGATTAAAAAGTTTCGCTCTCGTATCAACGCGGTCACGGCAAGATCGGCGGGGGGCGTGCGCTCTTTTGAATTGGGCGGGGTGGTGGTAAAATATAAAAGATCAATTGACCTCGAATTGGATTTCTACTACCCGGTATGCCGAAGAAAAAAAGCAGGCGCGAGCAGGAACGAAATCGCGAAAAACCAAAATCGTCAAAGCGCTGGCATGATGATCTCTCGCCGGAGACTAAAAAGAGCCTACTGGCGCTAGCTTTTTTTGTGGGCGCTACCATAACGGTTCTTGCCTATCTCGGCCAAGCCGGGACGCTCGGCAGGTACCTTTACGGCGGCTTGAGTTTAATGCTGGGGAGAGGCTACTTTCTCGCAACAGCCGCCTTCGTTCTCGGCGGTCTCTCGTTTCTTCTATCTCTTCGCGAGCGGTTGTATGTTTCGACGCTGATCGGTTCGTCGCTTTTTCTAATCGTTTCGCTCGGCGTCGTGGAACTCATTTGGGGAGGCAGGGCCGGCGGCTACATAGGTTTTGGCGTAAGCTACCCCCTTGCCGCCATATTTGATTTTTGGGCGAGTATCATAATTCTTATTGCGGTTGATCTTGCGTCTGTTCTTGTCATTTTTAACATTCCGCTGTTTGCCATAAGGGATAAGGATGACATGGATGAAGATGAAGAGATTGCAGAAAAAGAAGAAACGGTAGTGGTTAATATCGCCGATACATTGAAGCAAATTGCGGAGACCAGCAAGCAAACGGTTCTGCCCAAGCCCGGCGCGGCTTTGGCGCCGGGAGCCGCAACGCGGCCCGAGGATGACTTTCCCATCATGAAGCGCCCGCCTAAATACGCCTACAAGCGCCCGCCGCTGGAACTTCTGAATAACGATAAAGGTACGCCGTCTTCCGGCGATATCAAGGCGAACGCCAACATCATCCAGCGCACACTCGAGAACTTCGGAATTGATGTTGAGATGTCGGAGGTTTCCGTGGGTCCCACGATTACGCAATACACCCTGAAGCCCGCGGAGGGGGTTAAGCTCTCGCGCATTCTCTCATTACAGAACGATCTGGCGCTTGCTTTGGCCGCTCATCCTATTCGGGTGGAGGCGCCGATCCCAGGGAAGTCGCTTGTGGGGATAGAGGTGCCGAACCGGTCAATTGCGCTTGTGGGGCTTCGCAGTCTTTTGCAGGAACGCCAATATCAAGAATCCGGCGCGCCGCTTTTATTCACTTTAGGGCGCGACGTGACCGGCTCGGCTATAACTGCGGATCTCGCCAGGATGCCCCATCTTCTTATTGCGGGCTCAACCGGTTCAGGAAAATCCGTATGCATGCACGGCATCATTACATCATACCTTTACCGCAACCCGCCCGAGGTGCTTCGTTTTATCATGGTTGATCCAAAGCGGGTGGAACTTTCAACTTATAACGGCATCCCGCATCTTCTGACGCCGGTAATTACTGATCCCAAAAAGACCATTCAAGCGCTGCGTTGGGGGGTGCGCGAGATGGAACGGCGCTATGAATTGCTGGCAGCAGCCGGGGCGCGGGATCTTATGAGCTACAATGTAAAGATCGGCGCTGGCAAAGAAAGCGAAGAAGAGCCTCTGCCGTATCTCGTCGTTATTATCGACGAGCTGGCGGATCTCATGGTGTCGTTTCCGCGCGAGGTTGAGGGGTCGGTTGTGAGACTCGCTCAGATGGCGCGAGCCGTCGGCATTCACCTTATTTTGACGACTCAACGTCCCTCGGTTGAAGTTATTACCGGGCTTATTAAAGCCAACATCACCTCGCGCATAGCTTTCCAGACTGGCTCTCAGATCGATTCGCGGACGATCTTAGATATGGCGGGTGCGGAGAAGCTTCTGGGGAACGGTGATATGCTTTTCCTGGCGGGCGATACGGCGAAACCCCGGCGCATTCAGGGCGCCTTTGTTTCTGAAGGCGAGGTTCGCAGGGTGGTGGAGTTCTTAAGGCGCGAAGAAGAGGCGCCGATTTATGATGAGGCGATCACCGAGCCGAAGCACGATTTGGGAAAACAGGGGCTCTTTGGCGGCGATGCGCTGGACGAGGATGATCCGCTATATGACGCGGCCATGCGGGTGGTAATCGAGTCCGGTAAGGCCTCCGCCTCGCTTCTCCAGCGGCGGCTGAAGGTGGGATATGCCCGCGCTGCGCGGCTTCTAGACATTCTCGAAGAGAACGGCATTATCGGCCCGGGTTCTGGTGCCAAGCCAAGAGAAATTCTTGTGGAGAGGCAGAGCGCGCAGCAGAATCCGGACGAAAGGATTGAAGACGAAGTTGCCTAGAACTCATTTCAAAACCTCTTCCAGCCGCGATACGAGTCAATTTCGGGCGGGACAAGGAGCGACGACGCAGGCGTACCCGCTGCGGTACGTCAAGAAGGAGCGACGCGGTATCCGCCCGAAATTGGCCGTATCCCTTCGGGTTCTGGCGATTTTCTTCTCTCGCTTCGTTGCTCCTCGTCGTGGTAGTATAACTACTACTTCCTCGTCGCGCCTCGCGAATGAAAGAAAATCGCTCAAGAACGCGGCTTGGAATGGGTTCTGGAATGAGTTCTAGGCATTACAGTGGAATGCAAAATTCGGCGGGAGACCAACTGCAAAATGCGAGGGTAAAGCGCCAATACACGCTTGAGTTCATCGCGGCCTCGACTGGCATTCCTCTGGCGATTCTTGCCGCGCTTGAGACGGGAGACTATCGGCAGATAGGCTCGCGTTTGTACGCTGTTCGCTATGGGGAGCAGTACGCCGCTTTTCTTGGAATTACGGATGAATCTTTTAAAGCCGCATTGGCGCGCGAATGGGAAATATATGCTTGGGGGAGTGAGCGCAAATTCGCCAAGTCCCGCCGACTTAGGACGACTTTGGCATGGCTTTACAAGCGGCACAGTTTTTTTGCCGGCGTTGCGATTGCGGCCGCCGCAATCGGAGGATATATGCTTTACCAAATGCTCTTTTTAATCCGCCAGCCGGAGATTCTGCTGGAATCGCCGGGGGAACGGAATCTTCTGGTGCGTGAGCCGTTTACTGACATCCGCGGTTTGGTAAGGGGGGAGGTACGACTATCTGTCAATAACCGTCCGGTCAACGTTGAGGGCGGGTCATTTAATGAGCGCTTGTATCTTGTACGCGGAGTCAATAGAATACTTGTTGAGGCCGTTAACGATCGCGGCAAGATTCTGCGCCGCGAGTCGTTTGTAGTCTATACTCCGTAACATTTTTTATGCCAAGGCATACATCCGATGGTAAACAGGAAAAATCAAAAGCTCTTGATCACGCGGTGCGCGAGATTCAGGACAAATTCGGCGAAGGGTCCATCATGAAATTGGGGGATGCCAAAAGGGTTGATGTTGACGCTATACCAACGGGGTCTCTGGCGCTTGATGCGGCGCTCGGCGTCGGGGGGGTGCCCAGGGGCCGTATTATCGAGCTTTACGGTCCGGAGTCATCTGGCAAAACTACTTTGGCACTCCACGTTGTGGCTGAAATTCAGAAAAAGAATGGAACCGCAGCGTTTGTTGATGCCGAACACGCGCTTGACCCGGAATACGCCAAGCGGCTTGGAGTTAAGATCGGCGACCTCCTGATCTCCCAACCCGATACCGGCGAGCAGGCGCTCGACATTGTCGAGTCCTTGGTTCGGTCGGGGGCGGTGGATCTGGTGGTAATCGACTCGGTAGCGGCCTTGACGCCAAGAGCCGAGATTGAGGGCGAGATGGGTCAGCAACACATGGGACTGCAGGCGCGGCTAATGTCTCACGCTTTGCGAAAACTCACCGCCATTGTGGCGCGGAGCAACACCACCGTCATTTTCATCAACCAAGTGCGCATGCAGATTGGCATTATGTTCGGCAATCCCGAAACCACCCCGGGGGGCAAGGCGCTAAAATTTTATGCATCCGTGAGAATCGAGGTGCGCCGCGCGGCGCAAATCAAGAAGGGCGATGAAATTATCGGGAACCGCGTGAAAGCTAAAGTGGTCAAAAATAAAGTGGCGCCGCCCTTCCGCACCGCCGAGTTCGATATTTTCTACAATGAAGGTATCGCGCGCGACGGCGAAATTCTGAATTTGGGCCTTAAGTACGGATTCATAAAAAAATCCGGGGCTTCATTTTCTTCCGGCGCTGTTAAGCTCGGGCAAGGGTTCGACGCAGCACGCCAATTCTTGCGCGAGAATATAAAAATACGAAACGAGATCGAATCACAGGTGAAAAAGGCTCTGAAAGAGCAAGCGCCGGTGGTCGCAGGAGATTAAACTATGCAATAAATTCAAAAATCCCGCGTCAGATGCGGTGCTTTTGGATCTGCGCTTGCCCAAGAATGAGCCTTAGCGTAAATCTTCAGTATAAATCTTCCTTGCTATTATAATACGCTATAGCGTATTATAATAGCAAGTGTAGCAACGGTGAGGCTGCCAAGTAAAAGTAATAATGTCGAAAGTCGAGGGTGTTTTGCTAGCGCGTCGTGAACGGGACAAGCGCTAAAAATCTTGCTCGCTTGACAGCTTCAGCAAGCATGCGCTGGTGGTAAGCGCAGGCGCCCGACCGTCTGCGGTTCTGAATCTTTCCCTGGGGATTTTGCGACTTTCGCAGGAGATCGGAATCCTTATAATCAATGACTTTGATGTTGGCGGTGCAGAAAAAGCATTGCTTTTTTTCTCGACTGGCTGTTTGTCGTTTAATAACCGGCATAATAGATACTTACAACTAGAATGGTATGTCTTTAACCTCGATCTCGCCGGCATCGGCCGGGTACTCAATCGTGGGGGGTTCTACCTCGGCGGCCGGGGGGCTTGGCTGCTGATTTTCTGCGGCTGGTGCCGGCACTCCCCCCGGGCGCGGACCCATTTGCATATTGTCAGCCACAATCTCGGTGCGATAGCGCTTGGCTCCCGTTTCCTTGTCCTGCCAACTCCGGGTTTCAATCCTGCCCTCCACAAAAACCAGCCGTCCCTTGGCGAGATATTGGCCGCAGATGTCTGCCAATTTGCCCCAGGCGACTATACGGTGGAACTCGGCCTTCTGGTTTTTTTCTCCGGAAGGCGAAAGCCAAACGCGATTGGTGGCGACATCAAAGGTGCAGACGGATTGCCCCGAGGGGGTTTGCCGCAGTTCCGGGTCGCGGGTCAGGTTGCCGAGAATCATTACCTTGTTGAGATTCATGGTGAAAATTAAAAGTAGTTATTAAGTTTCGGCAGGGACGCCCAAAATTTCATCGAGCTTCTTGTCGATGCTCTCGATGGCCTTGGCGCGTTCTTCGAGAGAAAGCGCCGGAGTTGCTTCGCGACGCGGAGCTTCACGTTTTACTCCCGCGGCAACTTCGCTCGGCTGCCACGAGGCGCGGAAGGCAAACTGCCTCGGGGGAATGATGACTTCTTCGACGATGAGATGGCGAAGAATCTCTTTTTCGAATTTAAGCTTTTTGCTGATCTCGGAGGCCGCCGCCGGGTCAACGCGAAACGTCGTATAGCCGAAATAGGCAAAACGCTCTCTTCTGATGGGATAAAACAAGCGGCGCTTTTTAGGCTCGTTAATGTGACCGACAACCCCCTTGGCCTCTTCTATTAAGCGCGTCACAATTCCGGCGACGCGAACAACATCGTCCTCGGCGACGTTCGGTGAGACAAGATAGCTGATTTCGTAGCGTTTGGCTTCTGATTCCATAGTTCCTAATACTCGGAGATTCTACCAAAAGGAGCCAGCTTCTGCAACTGCTGGCGCGTCCCGGCGGCGCATTGCCAATGGCATATCCGGCGTGCTATCAAGGGGTCACGGTTCACTGACAATTTGAACACAGAAAAGGGGGTGTAAGCATGCATCCGAAGACACTAGCAAAGTTAAAGGAGCATTCAGTCGCCATATTCACTTTCGATCCCAACGGGGTGCTGCTTATTGACCCCCGTCGGCATCCAGCCGGCGAAGCTGCTCCATCAAAGCTTCTCGTATTCATTGAAGAGAACTTGGACGGCGTCGAGGAGTGCCTAGCCGAAATCGGAGTTGTCCGGCAGCATCCCTACCGCTCTCTTCATAACGGCGGCTTCAATCTTTCCCCGAGATGTCCCGCGCGCACCATGTCTGAGAAACAAGTCTCTCGCATCGTTCCAGAAATCTGCTCGGTCTTCGATGATCTCATTCGAAATCGAGCGGGGATGGAAAAGCGTTCCGGGAGTCTTGTGCGCGGCTGGAAAAGTTCTATTGAAACCCAGTGGTACGACAAATTCCCGCGCGGGGTAGGATTTTCGGTTGCGGAACGCGACTTGGCGCTTTCACGACTCTTCGATGAGCTTGAGTCAATAAACCCGGCTCTCTACTACGGGATTCGCCGTATCGCAGGGTACATCAACTCGCTTCCGCGCGGACGCAAGTATCGCGGCCACTACTCCAAGTATTGGTCGCTGGAAGAACGGTTCAGGCGCAATGACTGGATGCCGCTGACGCGCCCGCATATTATGGGCGCGATCGCGCGTCAATTGCGTCGCGCGATTGAATTCCTGGAGTTTTTCACCGAAGTTGAGCTCTTGAGTCCGCGCGGTTTCCAGCAAGCCGTTGATCTTCTGCGTTATCCCAGCGAGCCGATTCTCGAATTCACGATACTCCCGCGAGAAGCAACGCGCTGGGATGTGCTTGGGCGCCGTGACGGATTGCCAATCCGCTTCATCCGCAAACTCCCTGACGGCTACGCGCTGGTGGCGACCATCCGGCAATCGGACTGGTCATTACGCGCTGCGGCAGAGATGGATCGTCTCAAAACGCGCAACATACCCGGCGAACGATTCTCGGAACCGGATTTCAGTAAGTGGGATATTCCTGAAAACTGAAAGGAGGCATGGCATGGCCGCGACCCGGAAGACCACGGGTGCGGCCATGCCGCGCCCTTCACAGCTTCTCTTGGGGATGCACTACACGAAGACCGTCTCTTTCGACGAGGAGCGGGCACGCACCGTTTTTCGGGAGGTAGGCGATCGTTACCGGATGGGAGTAGGCTTCTTTTCCGGCGTCCGACGGATCCAGCCCCAGCATCTCTACACCCCAGCCGAGCTCAAGGAGCTCGGCGGCCTAGAACTGGCAAACTGGTTCTTCTTCCTCTCGATTTCACAGCGCGGCGGGCTGAACAGCGATGATTCCATTCGGCTGACCAGGGCCGTTTGGGATCGGCGCCCGGATCTTTTCAATCCGCCACAGGCCGCCGCTCTCTCGCCCAGAGAAATACGCAGAGCGATTCTGGGCGTTGCGGCCGAGTTCTACCCGAAGATAAGTGGCGCAACCGGCGGCGGGTCGCTCTCCTTCAAATTGCGGGAGTTCGCCCGTCATTGGAGACTGAATGCCGCCGCTCTTGATGCTCACTGGGGAGGCGATGTGCGCAACGTTTTCACCGAGCCGAGAACATTCGAGGAGTACTTTCTGCTCATTGATCGCGGCTCGCAAAAATCCCCCAAGCAAAATCCCCGAGGGTTCTACGGGATGCGAAGGAAGATCTTTTCACTTCTCATATTCTGGCTCATCGAGTTCGAGCTAGTGTCTTACTTCAGAATTCCGCTTGTCGTTGACTTTCATGTTCTGCGGGCTCTGATTCAGCTTGGTGTTCTTCAGGTCAACTGGAAACCCCTCGGCCGGGGAAACCCAAAGATCGAGGCGCGGCTGCGCCCGCGCGCTCTTAGGCAGTATCCGGCCGTGCATGTTCATGAGACCCTGATTAATCAGGTCATCGGCTGGTCGTGTGACTTTCTCATTCGTGAGAACCTCTCGCCGTTTGATGTCGGTAACGGTCTCTGGAATCTTTCCCGAGTCCTTTGCGCCTCTTACTACGGCAATAAGTCGGAATCGGTCAGGCGGTTCGATCCCGAAGCCAGAAAGTGGCACAACGTCACCGCGAAGCTCGTGAATAGTGCAAAGCTTAACCGGGTCTCAGCCTGGCCGAAGAATTACCGCGACCTCTGCCGGTATTGCCCTTTTGAACGGTATTGCGGCCTAGCGATTCCGGCTGGTCCATACTACGATTGGGGCCAAAATGTTAACGCGGGCGAGCACGTCGTCTATCCTGGGAGGGAGGCGACGCTGGGCGGTATTCCATGGTATGATCTTCCGATTAACCTAACTCGGCGGCGCAATAATACCGTCTGGGATGGAAGACTGCCGAAGGCCACAGTAATTGGCAAAAAGACGCGGGAAAAGAACTTGCCCACGGACCAACTCACCTTAACAACGAGGAGGGGGAGGTGCCTCGTCCGCTGAAGTCAGCGGGCGAGGCATTTAAATTTCTGAATGATTTGTCTATAATGCATTGGCATGATTTCAATTGATGATTTTAAGAAGCTGGAAATAAAAACCGCGAAGGTTCTGACGGCGGAGCGCGTCGCGGGGTCGGACAAACTTTTGCGGCTCCGAGTAGATGCTGGCCCCGAGATAGGGGAGCGCCAGATCATCGCCGGCATCGGAAACCAATACGAGCCGGAAAACTTAATCGGCAAGACTATTGTTGTGCTTGTCAACTT
>Ga0209541_10004584_pt1 | contig 24488 bp, 22 predicted proteins | sample RifCSPlowO2_01_FD_184027 | JGI IMG/M metagenome (GOLD analysis project Ga0209541, IMG submission 184027) | Groundwater microbial communities from Rifle, Colorado - Rifle CSP2_plank lowO2_0.1 (SPAdes) (version 2) | ecosystem: Environmental > Aquatic > Deep subsurface > Groundwater | place... | reverse complement strand
CCCCAAGCCGATGACGGTGGAAGAGGCGCGAACGATCCTCAGCCAGGAGCAAGGAGACGACGCGACGCAGATGTTCGGTGATTTCGCCCACAACGGCAACCGCCTCTACTTCGACTACCTCAAGGGTCGGGTGATGAAGGTGGACCTGTCCAAGGACGAACTGAACACGGCGCTTTACAACCGCGATAACGGTCCGAACGCCGCGGAAGACGCGATCTTCGCCGAGCTGGGTCACCTCTCGGACTGATCGATGACGCGGGAGACACAAGCTCCCCGGAAAAAGCCCATCAAGCTTACATCCGGTGGAGCTTTTTTCGTCTTTAACAAAGTTTGATTTTTTGCTTCCTAAATTCCATTTACCACAAAATCAACCGGCGGAGGGCGTGTGCCTTTTTAAAATTTAGCAAATATTTTTAAAAGGTACACCCCGCAGTCATGCATGGAGGCTGTGTGAACTATTCTCCAGTTGCTTTATTAATAAATAATTATTATCATACTAAACATCACAACTAACTATCGCAGGAGGGGCGATGCGATTTTTTGTCTATCAGACTTTTTTCTTCTGCAATCAATGGCATAGATGCCCAACTCATAGAGGTGGAAGTTGATTCAACTCCAGGTATTCACGCTTTTAATATTGTTGGTCTTCCTGACAAAGCAGTCCAAGAATCTAAGGATAGGATTGCCTCGGCCATCAAAAACAGCGCTTTAGCGGCTCCCAACTCAAAACACAGGAAAATTATCATAAATTTGGCTCCCGCTGACCTCAAAAAAGAAGGCCCTTCTTATGACCTTCCGATTGCAGTCGGTTATTTGATGGAAACCAAGCAAGTTCAATTTGATTCATCAAAAAAATTATTTATCGGCGAACTTTCTCTTGATGGCTCTCTAAAGCACACCAACGGCATCTTGGCTACGGCAATTTTGGCTAAAAATCTTGGTTTTAAAGAGCTTGTAGTCCCCTATTCTAATCTTGCTGAGGCCCAAATAGTCCAAGGCCTTGATGTTGTCGGAGCCAAGAATGTTAAGGAAGTCTTTGACCATCTCAATAATACTCGCCCACTGTCTTCTGAGCGAGTAAAAGTATCAGAATCATTGAAAGAAGATGATGGAGGCCTACTTCTATCCATAAAAGGCCAAGAAACAGCAAAGAGAGCCCTTATTGTTGCCGCTTCCGGAGCCCATAACATTCTAATGTCTGGTCCTCCCGGCTCGGGCAAAACCTTATTAGCCAAAGCATTGGCGGAATTATTGCCCAAAATGTCTTTTGAGGAGGCAATTGAGGTGGCTAAGATATATAGTTCTGTTGGTTTATTCAAGAACTCTCCCCTATTGTTCAAACGGCCGTTTAGAAGCCCCCATCACACAACATCAGCTCCGGCGATGGTTGGTGGAGGAACTTGGCCTAAGCCAGGAGAGATAAGCTTGGCTCATAGAGGGGTTTTGTTTCTGGACGAACTCCCAGAATTCCCAAGAAATGTTTTAGAAAGTCTAAGGCAACCTTTGGAAGAAGGCACGATTTCGGTTTCTAGAGCCTCAAGTTCTGTTATTTTGCCGGCTAATTTCACTTTGGTAGCGGCAATGAATGCCTGTCCTTGCGGTAATTTTGGCGAGGAGAAAGGTGTATGCTACTGCTCCCCTACCCAAGTTTTGAAATATAGAAAGAAGGTTTCGGGGCCGTTATTAGATAGAATAGACATTCAGATAAATGTTCCGCGCGAAACAGTTGGCATAGTTGATCCTTCCCTAAGCCGGGCTTCTGGAATTAAAATGGCGGAAATTAAGGAAAAAATAAATAAATCCAAGGAGATTCAATTAGTAAGATTCAAAAACACGGGCTTGTTAGCTAATTCCGAGATTGATTATAAAAACATAGACAAATACTGTGTTTTGGATAAAGGAGCCGAGAGTTTATTAAAACAAGCCATTAACTCAAAAAATCAGTCGTTGAGGGCATATCACAAGACCAAGAAACTGGCTCGGACCATCGCTGACTTGGACGGCTCGGATTCAATCAAAGAAGAACATATCGCAGAAGCCATAAATCTCCGTATGAACGAAAAAATGTTGAGCGAGTTGGCGTAAAACTTCGCCCCATCATTTTTCTGTCACGGTTCCTCATCTCAGTCACAAATTTGGTAATAGGGGCTTTTTATTTTGTTCCGCGCGGAACCCTCCATACAACCTCTATGCATGACTGCGGGGTATACCTTTTTCTAAAATCTTGTCCCGATAGCAAAGTTATCGAGGATCCTCGACAAAGTCGGGACTAAATTTTAAAAAGGCACACACCCTCCGCCGGTTGTTTTGTTTTCAGCGGCAGAAATGTCAGAAACCGAGCTTTTGACATTTCCTCGTTATTTTTTGTAGTTTTTGTTAAAATGTTCTAAAAAAAGCATTTGCATAATTTAGAACATCTTCCAATGGCTCACTAAGTGAGCCATTTATTTTGGCTCAAAAGGCCTGGTTTTTGGCCTTGCAACTTTGTTTATTATGTGGTATAGTTTAGGTATTGTTTTTTCAGTCAGACATGAAAGGAGAGATTGATGGTTCCCACAATCAAGATGGCTTTTGCGCCGGTGAAGGGTGGACGCATCTTTCGTGCATTTGATGTACCGGTGACAACTCAGCGTATTACCATAGAGACTCTGTATGGAGCCTACTGCGCACTTGTTCGGTGCGTTGGCGCCCGTCAGGAGGAATTCTGTATCGAATCGATTCAAGCGACTAAATAGGAATCGAACAATAACCAACGCCCGCGACGGAGCCCACTCCCCGTGGGCTCTTATTTTTTCCGCCGAAAGGCGGGTTTTTATTTTCTGAAAATAGTAAAAGCGAGGCTGATATTTTATTTCAGATGAGTTTGAATTTTTATTGCCAATTTACACTTAACACTAAAGCAACCGGAAAGCAACCGGCGAAGGGTGTGTGCCTTTTTAAAATTTAGTAAATATTTTTAAAAGGTACACCCCGCAGTCATGCATAGAGGTTGTGAGATGCTATTGAAATGAAATATCAGCGGAGCGCAAAGTTCCGTACGAAACCACCTAAAAACCCACTTGGAAGTTGAGCTTCCAAGTGGGTTTTTAGTATTTCAGGAGGGGATTTCTTGCCCCGTGGACTTCAAAGTGAAGGTGACAGCCAGTAGAACGGCCGGTGGAGCCCATGAGGGCTATTAATTGGCCTCTGGCGACAGTTTGTCCGGCGAGAATAACTATCTTACTCAAGTGAGCATAAAGCGTTTCTGTGCCATTGGGGTGGGCTAACTTGATGAATTGACCGAATCCGCCGTTATATCCAATACCATCAACAGTTATTGCATTGCCATCGGCCGCAGCATAGATTGGAGTACCGCAAGGATTTGCTTTATCAGCGCCATTTCTTCCATGAAGACCTTGACTTAGTCTGCCTTGGGTTGGGATCATGAAATAATCGCCCAAGTCAGGAAGATATGAGAATCTGTTAGCTATTATTGGTTTGGCTCCCGGTTTTGTTACGACGGATGATTTAAGCTGTCCATCTGGAACGATTAGTTCCTCGTTAATTTCTAAAGATTGGCCTTCTTTTAAGTCGTTAAATGCTAATATTTTGTCTGTCGTAGCTCCATATTTCTTGGCAATTGAAAATATCGTATCGCCACTTTTGACCTTGTGTATTATTCCGGAAACAGGAGGAATTCTCAAGATTTGATCCGGCCTTATACTATTAGCATTGGCCAAATTATTTGCCCAGATGATGGAATCAACGCTTACTCCATAGTCGGAGGCAATAAAAGACAACAAATCTCCCGGTTGAACAGTGTATTCAATTACCTGATTGCTTTTGAAACCGGTATCAATATAGTCTGTTGCGACAGGATTACTGGCCATTAGCGAATTTTCCTGAATAGTTGAGGGGTCTAAATCGTTTGAACTTTCCCCTCCTCGTCCTAAATTTTGTCCGCTTAGAGCAGTTAAGCTGTTAATATCGGCCAATTGGTTCTGGGATTGGGTGATGTTGATTATTGATGCAGATGTTTCTTCCACATAGCTCCTAATAAGATTACTGAACAGATTTGCTTGACCTTCGCCGGATGTTCCTTTGAAAATCAGTACAAACATAACAAGGACCAATGTCCCATAAAAATTAAACAGAGGACTTTCTTTTAAGCTTTTGAATTTGGGCCAAAATGACCCTTCCCCTCCGAATTTTATCGGAAGAGCTTTTAAATTTTTGAGTAATTTACTAATTGGTTTTAAATTAGATACCCCCTGACAAAATTCAGCCTATTTGGCCAAAAATGAGGTATTCCCGACACATAAAGCAAAAATCCTCTTGCGAGAATTACCTCTCGATCTTACCATTTTAAAGACCCAAAAGTCAATTTAGTTGTGTGGACAAAAAATTAATGATAATTTGGTCAAAATGATTCAAGGTAAAACATCTGAATTGGGATTTTTGGCAGAAAATTTAGCGGCGCGGTATTTGGAGAAAAAGGGATACGTCATTTTGGAATTGAACTACCGAAAACCGTGGGGCGAGTTAGATATTGTTGCGTCAAAAGAGGGGATTTTGGTTTTTGTTGAAGTTAAAGCTAATAGAAAAATAATTGCCGGCTTTGAACCGGAATTAAGGGCTAATAGTTCCAAAATAGTTAAAGTTGTCCGGACCGCAAGGACTTATCTTGTTGAAAAACATTATAGCGTTGAACAAGAATGGCAGGTAGATGTGATCTCAATCGGATTAGACGAGCCACGAGAAGTAGCCAAAATCAGGCATTTCAAAAATATTGATGTTTGATTAAATTCATTAGCTCACACAACCTCTACGCATGAAACAAGCAAAGCCAGATATTTTCTTACCGTTGGATTTCTTCGGACAAATGCTTGAATTAATCTCAATTCAGTTAACAAATTTGGTTACCCCGTCGTAAACTCCGACCCAAATTTGTTGAACTAACTGAATTATCAATTAATTCAACCATTGTGTTACCCTCGAAACCAATAGGTTATAAAATATCTGGCTTTGCTTATTTATCATGTGGTGTTTTTCAAAGCCACTTGGTGCTTATTATTTAAGTTAAACCTCAATTAACTCAATTTTAAACTCTTGTTGTCAGCTGCTGGGGTAGATAAATGCTCTTGACTTTTTTTTGTAATATATTATAATTAAATAACAGTCTTTTGAAAACAGGGAGAAAAACCAACAATGACAAAAGAAATAGCCACGCTCGTTTCGGGCGACAACGGCGGTATCTCGCCATATAACTCCTCTTCACTTCTGAAGGTGGAGGCGTTCATTGCCGACTGGCGTGAATTTTACCGCCAGGTACACAGCATGAAAGTGAATCCGCCTTCATTAAAGCGTCTGCCGCCCGTAACTCCTGGCTTTAACTGGGGCGTCTGGGTATCCAAGGGCATGTTGCCTCAGAGGGCGTACGAGATGGACGCATCAATGTTCCCTTGCTGGAAGTGGTGTGGTGAACAGAGCTTGGATGAGGTCATTGACTTCACCAAAGAAGCCCGTACTTCAGCGCAACAGTATGTTGTCTGGTGCCTCGATCGTGTCGAGCCCGATGACGAGCTGAAGAATACCTCGGCTCTCCAGATTGCCGAGCGTCAGATCAACACCCTGGGGCTTACCGGGACACTCCTGCTTCATGGGTGGTTTTACTGGAAATCGGGCGGCAAGCACCTGGATGTCAAGAACGTGTCCTTGTGCTCTGCCTCACGCTATTCCGTTGGCGATGTTCCGAGCGTGGACTGGAGCGACTACTATGGCAAGCTGATCGTCATCAGGTGCAATCCTGGCTACGCCTACGGCAATCTCCGTTCTCGTCAGGCAGTTTCGTAACACTTCTGCCTTGTCTCTTGTTCCCTTGCGGGGCTCCTCTGGAGCCCCGCCTTTTTGTTTTTAATAAATAAGATTGTAAAGTGGTTGGCGATATGTTTAGTGTAAAATAAAACTTAGGTTGACAAAATTGAATAATTGTATAGAATAGCAGAGGTTTCTTGAAATACAAAAGGAAAAAAATGAAAAGAATTCTTCTCGCCCTCTTGGTTGTTGTTGCTTTTCCGGTGATGACAAGTGCTCAAAACTATCGCCGTCCGTACTATACCCAGCGACCACTGCCACAGATTGAGAAGAAGGCTTATTTCTTGGAGAACAGAACAGGCTCTCCGCTGAAGGTCACTCTCTTGGTAGAACTTCCAAATGGTGGAATGGAGTGGTGGCCTTTCAACATAGAGTCCGATAGCGAAGTTTATGCAATGCTACCTCTGGGTGGGGTGAGGGCAAGAGTTGATTCTGCAGTTGCCTTGGTTCCCAAAGGAAACAAGATTGATAAAGAAAAGGCCAAGAGTTATATCTATGATAGGGAAGAAGAAGGTGGTCAGGTTATAAGAGGATGGTTCTTCTATAGAAAATAACACGAAAAAAATCATATTTTGAGCTACATTTGAGGGGTTCTTTAGCCCCACACCCATATATGGGTGTGGGGCTTTACATTTTGGGTAATATCTGATATAATTATAATATAGGTATTCTTTGAAAACCGCCCATGGTGGGCAAAAGGGAGACAGAAATGAAGTTTTTGACTTCGGTCGTGCTCGTCGTCGTTCTGGCGATGGCCGTTCCGGCCAACGCCCAGAACATCGGGTACATCCCGCAGACATGGGATGGTGTATGGTATCGCATCATGGGCAACAACGTCCAGATGCTCACCGCCGATAACCTCGGTATGGTGGGCGATCTGACTGACCAGCTCCGCCGAGCCGGCTATCGGTCACTGGCGGACGACCTCCGTTGGAACGGAGCCGTGTACGGTCTTCAGACCGCTGGTGGGTTCCTTCCGATGTATGACCGCAACATGCGCCCGATGGGTCGCCACGAGGCGACTATCACCGGCGCCGCAATTGGTGCGGCCATCGGTTATGGCGTTTCCGGCAACAGCCGGGGCACTGCGATCGGCGCAGCTGGTGGGGCCATTGTTGGTCTCATCACTCGTCGTGGCAAGAACAACAATAACCAGCGCGACAATGGAGTCATCGTGACACCGCCGTCGCCGGGACAAGGTGTTCGTATCGCCAGCGACGGAACTCCTGTCGCAGTCGGTGCGAGGCCTGGCTATCAGGCACAACCTGAACCGGAGTGGCAGATGCTTCGTAATGAGTTCTCGGGCGTGACGATTTACGCTCGAGTTCAGGGGTCTGACCCTGACCAGCCAATCGTTATTCCGGCGGGACAAACGGTAACGGTGCAGATTCCTCGCGGGTCACAGATTTGGGCGGAAGCTCAAGTGTGTATCAACGAGGGTTGCACAGTTCAGCGCTGGCGCCAAGATGTCGGCCGTCGGCCGTTGCCTCAAGGTGCCGGTTGGGTATTCTACAATCCCGAAGAGGGAAGGTAACGATGGCAAGAATCACCACCACTCAGACAAACCTGGAAGGACCAATCAAACGCGATGAGAATCTCATCGCCCATTCTTTGTTTGTGACGTTGGTCGTCGGCGCCATCATCGGTGCCATTGCCTTGCTCTCGTCCTGCTTCAATGTTGGGGTGGAGTATGGGAAGAGGTATGGTGAGCGTCCCGAACCTCGGATCATCGAGCGGGTTGAGCGCATCGAGGTCGAACGGCCAGTAGTGCCTACGCCGGCTCGTGTAGAACCGGATCGCCCCAGATCAGTTTGGGCGCTCCCGGCCAACCAGTAGTTCTTCCTATCAGGGCCGATTCAGGCCCGAGCCGCGCTTCCCAGCGCGGTTTTCTAATACCAAATTTTAATATCCCCAAGGCCTCAAGGAGACTTTAGCAATCTGTTCTAAAAAAAGCATTTGCATAAAATAGAACATCTGCTATATTTTGCTAGTGGCTAAAATAAAATTCAAAGAATCTTTTTCATATAAATTATTAAAGGCCTTAGCCGTGGGAGGTTCAGTTGTTTTAGCTTCCAGTAATCCGTATTTCGGACTTAGGATAGGGGAGGCTTTTAAAAGAGAGTTGGACCGTAAAAAATGGGGAGAATTTCACAGAGAAATTAATAAGTTAAGAAACAAGAAGAGAATTAATGTTTCGCAAAATCCAGATGGTAGTTATAATGTAGAAATTACCAATTTGGGCAAAAAGTTGGTTGGTAGATATGATTTGGACGAACTAACCATTAAAAATCCGAAGCAATGGGATGGTTTCTGGAGATTTTGTTCATTTGATATTCCTGGTTCAAAAAAACAAGCCAGACAAGCGTTACTGAGTAAGTTAAAAGAATTGGGATTTATTATGGCTCAAAAAAGCCTTTGGACGCACCCTTTTGAGTGTCGGGAGGAGTTAGCGGTCATAGCAAAAGCCTTCGAAGTGGAGCCTTATATACATTTTTTTGTGGCTCATGATCTAGATAAGGATATGCTTCTTAGAAAAAAGTTTGCTAATAAAACAGGAATAGATTTGAAATAAGTAGCGGATGTTCTAAAAAAAGCATTTGCATAATTTAGAACATGTAATGGGATGGGTAGTATTAAGCTGTTAGTTATTTATGGAATTTGTATCAAAAAGCCCGGAAGAAACCAAGAAGATTGCCTCTGATTTGGCGCACCAGGTAGTAGAAATTCGAGTGGCTTCGCCAAGTTCTCCCAAGGAGAATAACTCGAATTTTCGCTACCTGGCGCAAAAAATTATTAAAACAAAAAAGGGCACAATCATTGCCATGGAAGGGGAATTGGGGGCGGGTAAGACAACTTTTATACAAGGATTTATGGCGTCATTAGGAATAGATGAAAAAGTGAAAAGTCCGACATTTGTTCTTATGAAAAAATATGTTGTCCCAAAGTCGGTTAAGTCAAGGCGTCGCCTTGATTGTCAAGGCGACGCCTTGACAATTTATCACTTGGATTGCTATCGCATTGCCGACCATAAAGATTTGAAAATTCCCGAACTTGAAGAGATACTAAACGAAGAGGGGAGTATTGTCTTCATAGAATGGGCGGAGAGAATTAAAGAGATTCTTCCCAAGAATCATATTACGGTTCATATTGATCATATCAGTGAAAAAAAGAGAAAAATAATTATTAGTTAGATTTAAGATTAACGATTTAAGATTAAAGAATATTCGTGAATCATAATTCATAAATCGTAAATCTCAATTTTATGAAGAAATTGATACTTATAGATGGCCATGCATTAGTGCACAGAGCATTTCATGCATTACCACAAACATTGGCCTCACCAACAGGCATTTTAACCAATGCTGTTTATGGTTTTACGGCAGTATTAATTAAAGCCATCAAAGACATAAAGCCAGATTATATTGTGGCTACTTTTGATTTAGCCGGTCCAACATTTCGTCATGAAGAATTCGCTGATTACAAAGCCCACCGCGAAAAAGCTCCCGAAGGTCTTCATGAACAAATCCCGCTAGTTAAAGAAGTTCTCACTGCTTTTGGAATACCAATTTTTGAAAAAGCGGGGTTTGAGGCTGATGATGTGATTGGTTCTGTTTGCGAGAAAACAAGAAAGATAAAAGATCTTCAGACTATTATTGTCACAGGAGATATGGATACGCTTCAGCTTGTTGAGGACGACAAAGTGGTGGTTATGACTCTCAGGAAAGGGATAACGGACACGGTCGTATACAGTGAAGATGAGGTTATAAAACGTTATGGCATTAAACCGGAGCAAATGATTGACTATAAGGGCTTGAAAGGAGATCCATCCGACAATATTCCGGGAGTTCCGGGGGTGGGTGAGAAGACTGCGTCATCATTAATTCAAACTTTTGGTAGTTTGGATAATTTATATGAAAAAATTTCAAGTATTCAGTTGCCGATTTCCGCAAAAGACAAAGCAAAAATAAAAAAACCTCTTTCCGAAAAATTAATCCAAAAACTAATTGAAAATAAAGATTTAGCTTTATTTTCAAGAAAACTTTCAACAATAATTAGGGATGTAAATATTGATTTTAAATTGGAAGAAGCTGAGTGGCGAAAAACAATGAAAAAAGAGGAAATCACCCGCATTTTTCAGGGTATGGGCTTCTACAGTTTGCTCAAGCGAGTTTCTGAAATTGATGGTTCAACTCCAGTTATCACAGAGGGTGTAGATAGAGAACAGACTTCATTTTTACCACCACCAGCAACAGGTCCAAAGGCAAAAGAATTAAAAACAAACAAAGATATATCCGACCTATTTGATGAGTTGGAAAAACAAAAAGACTTTGCTTTGGATATAACAGAAGAGGGTATTAGTTTTTCCACAGATTCCAAAGAGTGTGTCTCTGTTTTATTTGAATATTTATCAAAAAACAAGGAACTATTTTCCAAACTCAAAGCTATTTTAGAGAATCCAAAAATTAATAAAACGGGCCATGATTTTAAGGTAATTTCTAAGAATCTTTTGGGCAAGGGAATACACATTGAGGGCATAAGTTTTGATTCCAAAATTGCCACATATCTTTTAAATTCAGATATTAAAGATTACTCCTTGGACAAAATTTATTTTACCGAGCTTAAGCAAAATATGAGTCCGGATCCTCAGATGAGACCTGTTTTTGTTAGTGAACTCAAAGAAAAACTTGTTTCCAAACTTAGACACAATGATACTCTTTGGGTTTTTGAAAAAATTGAATTACCCCTCTCTATTGTTCTTGCCGAGATGGAATTAAACGGAATCCAGATAGATTTAAAAGCAATCATTCAGCTTAAAAAAACCACCATTAAGGAGTTAGATAAGCTTGAGAAAAAAATACATGAATTAGCCGGCAAAGAATTTAATATAAATTCTCCTCAGCAAATGTCGGCTGTCTTGTTTGAACATTTGAAAATAACCGGAAAGCTTAAAAAAACCGGCAAGGGCGCCATCTCCACGGCGGCGCCGGAGCTGGAAAAATTATCCGGGGCGCATCCGATAATAGATTTTATTTTAAAATACAGAGAACTTCAGAAATTAAAGACCACTTACATAGACCCCTTTCCGGCTTTGGTTAATAAGGATGGGCGTATTTGCACAACTTACAATCAAACTGGCACCACCACCGGCCGACTTTCCAGCGAAGAACCTAATCTTCAAAACATTCCAATCCGAACTGAGATTGGCCAGGAGTTTAGAAAAGTTTTTATAGCATCTCCCGGATACAAACTGGTTTCTTTTGATTATTCACAGCTGGAACTTCGTATCGCTGCCCATATTTCCAAAGATAAAAAAATGACAGAAGCCTTCAAAAGGGGAGAGGATATTCACACTCGGACCGCTGCTGAGATATTTGGCGTTGAGGCGGATAAGGTAACCAGCAACATGAGGAGACAGGCAAAAGTTTTAAATTTTGGAATTTTATACGGCATGGGAATTCTTGGATTTCAGAGAGCTTCCGGTGTTGATAGAACAAAAGCCAAAGAATTTATTAATAAATATTTTCAAGAATTTTCCGGAGTAGACCGCTACATGCAAGAAATGAAGGATAAAGTCCGCAGGGACGGCTATGTCACCACAATTTTCGGAAGACGCAGACAACTACCCGAAGCATTTTCAGGGATGCCACAACTTGTTAGCCAGGCCGAAAGAATGGCGATTAATATGCCTGTTCAAGGAACGGAAGCCGACCTCTTAAAACTATCTATGGTTGAGATTCATGGGTTAATACACAAGGAAAAAGCGGAAACAAAAGTAAAACTACTCTTAAATGTCCATGATGAACTTTTGTTTGAAATTAAAGACAACTTAGTTGACCAATGGGTTGTTAAAATAAAACAAGTCATGGAGAATATACATAAATTTGATGTGCCCTTAACAGTTGATTCTAAATATGGTATGAATTGGGCAGAGATGGAAAATATCTAAGGAGCCAAAATGGCACTTTCAAAACTTGAGCTGGACGAGGAAAGAGTGGAACAGATTGCCGGAAGAATGAAAGAGGTCATGGAAACTACTTGGTTAAGAGACCCAAGTTTAAATGATGCAGAGGCAAAAGAATTTAAAGCGCTTAGGGCAGAAATTGAAGGAATGGGTCTTCATGTTTCATGGAAGGTAAGGATTAACATCACGGATCTTTCAAATCCTAAGGTTGAAGCTGAAATAGATGTTTGGATACCAAAGAACACAACCATACAGTAGGGCTGGTAAAAACCAGCTTTTTTGTTTAAATTAATCTAAATATGCCAGAATTACCAGAAGTAGAAACAATTGTAAGAGAATTAAGAAAAAAAGTTGTCAGACTCAAGATAACCGATGCTTGGACCGACTGGCCAAAAACCCTAAGACAAGCGGGTGGGATTGGTAATTTTAAAAAACAGACAAAAGGTAAAAAAATCCTAAGCGTAAGACGTCGGGCGAAATTTATAATAATTGATATAGAGGGCAAGAAGTCCATTTTTATTCACCAAAAAATATCCGGCCATTTGCTTTATGGAAAATGGAAGTTAAATAAAGGAGTATGGATAAGCCAAATTTCCGGACCCCTGAAAGATGACCGCCAAAACGGCTACATACGCTTCGTGTTGATGCTTAATAATGGTCATCAGTTGGCATTGTCAGATTTGAGACGTTTTGGAAAAGTAATTTTGGTAGACGATGACAAGATTAAAGATTTGAAAGAAATAAACAATTTGGGTCCGGAGCCATTAGAGATAAGTTTTAAAAAGTTTCAAAATCTATTTGGTCACTGTACTGGTCAGACCGGTATAAAAAGAAAGCGAGGAAGAATCAAGCAGGTTTTGATGGATCCGACTTTTATTGCCGGAATAGGTAATATCTATGCCGATGAAATATTGTGGGCTTCAGGCATTCATCCATTATCAAGGACTGAAAACTTGGACAAAAAAGATTTAAAAAACATTTATAGCCACACTGTCAGAATTCTTAAAAAAGCGATAAAATATAAGGGTTCCAGTATGGATGATTACAGGATTCTGTCCGGAGAAAAAGGAAGATTCCAAGATGTTCTGAATGCTTACCAAAAAACAGGAGAGAAGTGCAAAAAGAAAGACGACGGAATCATAGAAAGGATTAAACTTGGAGGCCGTTCCGCTCATTTTTGTCCGAAACACCAGATGCTTAAGTAAATTTCTAATTATTCTAATTTCTAATTGACCTAAAAATTCTGAAATTAGGATTTGGGATTTATTTAGAAATTAGGTTAATTAGAATAATTAGGTCAATTTTATATGTATAAACTTAATATAAATAAATTATTGGTAATTACCGGCACGATTGTGTTTGTGTTGATTATTATTTTTATTGTTTGGTGGAATAACGAGATTGTAATTGATAACGGGATAAGCATTATAAACAGAGATGAGGTGGCTAAGAGTTTAATTACCGACCTTGATTGTCCTAATGCCGATGTAAGGCCCATTGCTGTCATGTTGGCATCTGATATAGAAGCAAGGCCTCTTTCGGGAATAAGTCAGGCTGATATGGTTATTGAAATGCCGGTTGATCCGACAGGTATAACCAGATTTATGGCTGTTTTTCAATGTGAAAAACCGAAAGAAATTGGCTCAGTAAGGTCGGCCAGGGATGATTTTATTCCTTTGGCATCGGGTCTCGGAGTAATATTTGCCCATTGGGGCGGAGAGCATGGCGCTCTTGCAAAATTAGACAACCGCATCGTGGACAACATTGATGCTCTAAAATACGAAGGTGAGATTTTCTACAGAAAAGCGGGGGTCCGGCCACCCCACAACGGGTTTACCAACTTAGACCTCTTAACAAAGACGGCTCAAACCCTTAAATATGATTTTAAAAATAATTTTTCAGGATACCTTCATCAAAAAGAAGAGCCGAAGAAGAATCTTTCTAATTTAGCCGATCAAGTAAATATAAATTATCCTGGACGGTATGCTGTGAGTTGGACATATGATTCTGAAACTAATTTGTACAGACGGTCTAGGGGTGGCAGTTTTGAGATTGATAAAGATAATGGTCAAACAGTTAGAGCCGGAGTTGTGGTAATAATGAACACGTCCTCAAGGTTTTTAAAGGAGCAATATATCAGCGTTGATGTTCAGGGCGAAGGCATAGTCCAGATTTACCAGAATGGTGTGGTTGTAAATGGAAAATGGAGCAAGAACCCTTCTCAATTGGACAGCAAACTGTATTTTTACGATGATTCGGGAAAGGAAATTCAGTTTGCGCCCGGAAAAGTTTGGGTAGAGATTGTAGTAAATTGACCTAATTACTAATTAACCTAATTGACCTAAATAATTTTTAGAAATTAGAAATTAAAAATTAGAAATTGGTTGCTTATATTCTTGTATGGGCCGGATGGTTACCGGCTAAAACAAAATAGCGATATTGTTATGGAAAATTACCGAAAAAAACACCCGGGCGGTGTTTTTTTTAAGTTTGATTTATCAGATACAAATGAAATAGTAAAAGCTGAAGATGCGGTTAAGAGCGGTTCTTTGTTTGGTGAAGTAAAATTAATTGTTATTAAAAATGCATTTTCCAATAAAGTGAGTTTGGAGCGGATAGGGGAGCTTATCAAGAATCAAAATCTTTTTGAGGAAAAAGAAGTGGTTGTTATGGTTATTGAAAATCAGGAAGGAAAAGAATTGGCAAAAAGTAAGACTCTTTTTAGCTTACTGACAGAAAAAGGCAACATGGTAAAGAACTTTGAATATCTTCAGGGGGCAAGTTTAACCAACTGGATAAAAAATGAATTTATGGCCAGAAAATGCTCCGTAGAACCAGATGCAATAAGGGAACTGGTGGCGACTGCGGGAAATGAGAGTTGGGCTCTGGTAAATGAAATTAATAAGCTATGTAATTTTAAAATTGGCAATGTAATGGGCATCTTTACATCCGATGTAAAGATGCCCATTACATTGATGGGTGACTCAATAAAAAAAGAAGATGTAGCTCTTCTTGGCTTCAAAAAAATGGACTTAAATATTTTTGATTTTGTTGACGCCATTGCTGGAAAGAGTAAGGGGAGAGCATATGAGATTTTATTTAAGGAAATAAAAAATGGCCGAGACCCCTATTATCTTTTAACGATGATTGTTTATGGTTTTAGAAATCTACTGACCGTAAAAGACTTGGCTGACAGAGGAATGTCGTTGGATGCTATAGTTAAAAAGGCACACCTGCATCCTTTTGTGGTTAGAAAAACACATCAAAGCGCCGGTAAATTTAATTTGACCGAGATAAAAAATATTTACGGATACTTGCTTGATATGGATACCCGCTCTAAAGAGGGGACGGTTAATCTCACCGATTCCTTGTTTAATTTTGTCTTAAATTAAAAAATGTTCTGCTAATTTATTCTTGATTTTTCCTGGATAATTAATATACTACCATCAAGTTCATTACCAATTAGGGAGGCAAGAGGAAATGGATTTGAACCAAGCAATCAAGCTTTCAAATGAACATCTTTTAATATGCCTTGCTCCTGGTGTAATGGCAATGCCAGGCACTGCTTCTTATGTGGAAATTAATGATGACAAATCTTCTCAAAAGATTTTGGAGGCCATTAAGGCTGGCCAAAGCCCCTATCTTTTTTCGGTAATGTTTAATCCCGAAACAAATGAGGCTCCAGATGGATTTTTTAGAGTTGGAGTCATTGCTGGAACAGAATCAACACAAAATGATTCCATAGTTATTCTAAGGGGTTTTTATCGAGCCGAGCTAATAAGCCTTAAAAGAATTAATGGCGATGATTGGAATCTTTGGATGGCTACGGTTAAGAAAATAGAAGATGAAAACCACGATGACTACTTCATTCAGTCTCATCAGCATGTTATGTCTGATATGATAAAAATCAGAGATCTTCTTGGTAGCTTTTTGAACCGAGCCAGAGGAGTTTATGGCTTTGAAGACAGGTTGATGAAAATTCTCATTGAGAATTTTGAAAACAGAGACTGGGGAGACAAAGACGCCGTAGATAGTTTTATTTGGACAGTTGTACACTCTATTCCCGACATTTTTCAGGATGAAAAACAGCCAATTCTTGAGAGTGTAAGTCTGCCAGAAAGAATTGATCTCTGCATCAAGGTATTAAAGAGTCGATTAAAGCTTTTAGAGATACAGAGGGAGAAAATATCAAAAGATGACAAGCCTGTAAGAGTTGCCACAAGTGTTCGCATTTCAGATAAAAAGGAAAAAGGCTCCGGAAAAGATAAAAGTAAGGATGAAGATGAGGATGAATTTATTGAAGGTGCCCATAAAGACATTAAAAAACAATGGGCTAAATTTAATAAGATTAGTGAATATATGAGTGAGGATGCCAGAAGAGTGGTTACGGAAGATGTTAAAAGATTGATGTCTTTTGGTGATCCCCAGAGCAATAGCTATGAGTGGCCCAAGTTTATGGGACGGTTGGAGTTTATTTTAGATCTTCCTTGGAAAGAAGAAACAGTTCAAGAAAGCGACATTGTAAAAGTGGCTCAAGTTTTGGACGAGGACCATTATGGCTTGAGTTATGTTAAGGATTCAATTTGTGACCAGCTTGCTCCAAAATTGCTCAACCCAGAAGGCAAGGGGCACATTCTTTGCCTTGTTGGACCTCCGGGGGTGGGCAAGACTTCTTTGGCCAAATCTGTGGCAAGAGCTTTGGGTAGAAAATATATCAGGATGTCTTTGGGTGGAGTAAGAGATGAAGCACAAATTAGAGGACATAAAATTACTTATATTGGGTCCGAGGCAGGTGAGATTTTAAAAGAAATGAAAAGATGTGGGGTAAAAAATCCAGTATTTGTAATTGATGAAATAGATAAGCTGGGAAACATGTCACATAGCGGTGATCCAGCATCAGCCATGCTGGAAGTTTTTGACCCAGAGCAGAATAATTCTTTTAAGGATCATTATACAGCTTGTGGATTTGATCTTTCAAAGGTCATGTTTATTGCCACAGCAAACATTGAAGACAACATTATTCCTCCTTTGCGGGATAGGATGGATATTTTAAGACTTCCCGGATATTTAGAGGTGGAAAAAAAAGAAATTGCAAATAGATATCTTATTCAGCGCTGGATGAGAGAGGTTGGTTTAACCAAGAATAATATTGATGTTCAATGGGACGATGGCGTTGTCTCAAGTCTTATTAGGGGATACACCCGCGAAGCTGGTGTAAGAAATCTTGAAAGAACAATAGCCACGATACTTAGAAAAATTTCTCGTGTGTATCTCAAGTCACGGAACGAGGAAAAACCAGTGATTAAGTTTATTGTTACTCAGGAACAAGTCCATAAATATTTGGGACCTCCTAAGTTTTTTGGAGACCAAGCTCGCACAACCATGATCGGAGAAGCAGTTGGTCTCGCCTGGACACCCGTTGGGGGAGACATTCTTATTGTTCAGGCAGAGATGTATCCGATGTTACAAGATAAAAAAGTTCTTGCCCGAACCGGTATGCAGGGCGATGTAATGAAAGAATCAGATGAAGTCGCTATGACTGTTTTGAAAAACTTAAACCCAACTCTATGCAAAAAGCTTTCAGAGAATGCGATTCACTTGCACATACCAGAAGGGGCTGTTCCTAAAGATGGACCATCTGCCGGAGTAACTATCGTAACTGCTCTTTACTCTGAGTTAGAAAACAGGCCAGTAAAACAAAATTTGGCTATGACAGGAGAGATAGATCTAAAAGCAAATGTTCTCCCTGTCGGAGGAATAAAAGAAAAGATTGTTGCTGCTGAGAGGGCTGGTATCAAAGAAATTATAATGCCGAAAGACAATGAGAGAAACCTCCATGATGTACCCAAAGAAGTTAAAGACAAGTTGCGTTTCCATTTCGTAGAAACCATTGGAGAAGTTATAAAAATTGCATTTCCAGACCCGGCTTAAAAAGCCGGTTTTTATTTGCAAAAATAGCTATTTTAGGGTATAATTTTACTGAAATCATGCAAAATTACCTCCACACTGGAAGGGCAACCGATTTAGCCAATAAAAGTGATTACCGCTTATATCGGGCCTTGGAAATAATGCCCGGTTTTTTGGCGTGGCTTACCATACTTCTAGTAGTAATTTTATCTATCTTGATTCCAATGTATATGGCGATATTTATTATCGCCTTTGATGTTTATTGGCTTATTAAGACTGTGTATTTGTCTCTTCATTTAAGAGTTTCTTATGGAAAATTAAAAAGAAATTTAAAAATTAATTGGTTGGAAAAACTTGATAAATTACCGATTACCAATTACCGGTTACAAGGATTAAAATCATGGCAGGATGTCTATCATTTTGTGTTCCTCCCTGTGTACAAAGAAGATTATTCCGTCATTTCATCCACAATGGAAGGACTTTTAAAAACAAATTATCCAAAATCAAAAATGGCAGTTATTCTATCGTGGGAAGAGAGGGCCGGAGTTGAAATAGAAGATGTTGTGAGGGAAATTGAGAAAAACTATAAAAGTCTTTTTTATGAATTTATTGTCATAAAACATCCTGATAACTTGCCAGGAGAGATGCAGGGAAAAGGTTCAAACATGGCTTATGCAGCCAGATTTGTCAAAGAAAATATTATTGACCCTCGCAGTATTTCATATAACCATATTCTCGTATCAAATTTTGATGTTGACACGATTGTATATCCCGAATATTTCGGGGTTTTGACTCACACATTTCTTACGACTGAAAATCCGCTAAGGGCCTCGTATCAGCCGATTCCTTTGTATGTAAACAATATTTGGGAAGCTCCATCGTTTGCAAGGGTGGTGGCTTTTGCGGCAACATTTTGGCATACCGTAAAACAGGAAAAATCGGAAACTGCCACCACATTTTCTTCACATTCAATGCCGTTCAAGGCCTTGATTGATGTCGGGTTCTGGCAAAAAAATATGGTTTCGGAAGACTCTCGTATATTTTGGCAATGTTTCTTGAGGTACGACGGAGATTATAGAGTTGTGCCATTATTTTATCCAGTATCTATGGATGCTAATGTCGCCCCAACCAATATTCAAACATTGAAAAATATTTACAAACAGCAGAGACGCTGGGCTTATGGAGCGGAAAACATACCTTATTTCATGTTCGGGTTTTTTAAAAATAAATCCATTCCTGTTTTTAAAAAACTGTACTATGGATTCATGGTTATTGAAGGAAACCATTCGTGGGCAACAAATGCTCTGCTCATTTTTGCCTTGGGTTGGTTGCCAGTGTTTCTTGGTGGCCAAGAATTCAATAGAACCGTCCTTTCTTTTAATTTGCCATACCTAACCAGGATAATTATGACCCTTGCGATGCTCGGCCTGATTTCGTCTGCTATTTTATCAATAGTTCTTCTTCCGCCCCGTCCGCTTAAATATGGTAAATTTAAATACTTCTGGATGCTGGTGCAATGGGTATTATTTCCGGCAACGACAATATTTCTCGGTTCTATACCGGCCCTGGAAGCCCAGACCCGCCTGATGCTCGGTAAATATATGGGTTTCTGGGTAACACCCAAGAGTAGAAATTAATGCAACCATTGCGAGACTGATTAACTCCTGCTATTATTGAGTTTAGTTTTTTAATTTGGAGATTGATTTGTGGCCAACAAAAATAAACCTAAAGAATATAAAAAATTAGATCCTGATAAAATTGCCAAAGCTTTAGGCGCCAAACGCATAACTGACCTCAAGGAAATAGAAGAATTCAAGAAAAGACATTTTCCAAGACACAAATAATCCGGCACAAATGTCGGATTTTATTTATTCAAAATGTGTAAGACGTTGGAAAGACTCCAGTCGTTGTTTAAGAAGGGGATAGTTGGCGAGGGTGGAATCCTCTTTAAGTAAAAGTCGAGCCTCAAGTCTGGCTTTTTTTATTAGTTCAATATTGGCGAGCGAGGCCATGGCTAAATCGGGAAGGCCTGATTGTTTAACTCCGAAAAATTCTCCCGGTCCACGGATAGTCATATCTTTTTCTGCCAATTCAAATCCGTCGTCACATTCAACCAGGGCTTTTAATCTTTGGTTTATATTTTTGTCAGGTGTTGAAGAAAACAGAAGACAATATGATTGATTTTCTCCTCTTCCGACCCGTCCTCTAAATTGGTGCAGTTGAGCAAGTCCGAATCTTTCAGAATTTTCAATCATCATAATCGTGGCATTCGGAATATCTACCCCGACTTCAATAACCGAAGTTGAAACCAAAATGCCGTATTTTTTATCTTTAAACTTGTCCATTATTTCATTCTTCTCTTTCGGTTTCATTTTGCCGTGAAGCATGGCCACCTTCAAATCCGGAAATACTTCTTCGGACAATTTCTTGTACTCATCTTCAACAGCTTTTACTTCAGCCCACATTATATTCATTTTGGATTGACCATTTTTACCCTTGATTTCTTTATTCGGATCAGCCAATTCAATACGAGGACAGATTACAAAAACCTGCCGACCGGAATTTACTTCGTCTCGGATAAATTTATGAGCAACCTTTCTTTGCAAAGGGGAAACTACTTTGGTAATAATTTTTTGTCTATTCTTTGGTTTTTCTTTTATTATTGAAATATCCAGGTCGCCGTAGATGGTAAGTGCCAATGTGCGGGGGATGGGGGTAGCGGTCATAGACAGAAGGTGTGGGACAAGTTTTGATTCATTGTTTTTAACCAAAGCAGATCTTTGTGAAACACCAAAGCGGTGCTGTTCATCTATAACCACCAAGGCAAGATTTTTAAAATGAACATCTTTTTGTATCACAGCATGGGTTCCGATTATGATATCTACTCCGCCATTAGAAATTTTATTTTTTAATTCAGATTTGGTTATCTTTTTGTTATCTAGTTTTGCTTCGCTACCAGTGAGTAGCCCGATCCTTATTTGAGATTTTTGATTTGGTATTTCATTGCTCGGATAAGGTTCATCGTGCTTTAGCCGAGGAATCTCTGTAGAAATTGGAAATTGGAAATTGAAAATTAACGATTTTATCGTTGTGAAGTGTTGGTTTGCCAAGACTTCTGTCGGAGCCATAAATATTGATTGAAAGCCGGCCTTGGCAACTCCAATAGCCCCCATAAGGGCGACAACGGTTTTACCGCTCCCAACATCTCCTTCCATCAATCGGTTCATGGGGTAGGTTTTTTCAAGATCTTTAAAAATTTCCCAAGCCGCAATTTTTTGGTCTTTTGTTAATTCAAACGGCAGACGAGATATAAAACTTTGAACAAGTTCTTGGTTGAATTTTATTTTTACCGATTTCAGCTGATTTAATTTTCTTCTTTCAAGGAGAGCTTTTAGTTGGAAAAGAAGCAGATCATCAAATGCGAGACGCTCCTTTGCCATGTCTGCCTCCTGATTGCTTGTGGGGTAGTGGATTTTACCGATGGCTTCGCTTAAAGAGGGAAGGTTGTGTTTTTTAATCACCTCTTCGGGCAATGGATCAGGAATTTGAAAATCTTTTAAAATCGGTTTGATAAGAAATCTTAGATATTTTGAAGTGACCCCTTCTGTTTCGGGATAGATTGGAATTAGCCCTCCGGTATGAGTCAGGTTGTAGTTTTTAAATTCAATGTCTTGAATTTTTTCATATGTCGGGCTGGAAAGATAAAGACCATGTTTATCAAGATTGGCTTTTCCGGCTAAGCTTACCAAGGTTCCTTCCTTTAAACTGTTGGCAATAAATGATTGATTGAACCAGACAACTTTTACCGCTCCAGTTTCATCTCCAATCAAAGCGTTCGTTATAGACATTCTTTTTGGGAATATCATCCTTGTGCTCATTTTTAAAATTTCCCCTTGGACGTTTACTTTTTGGCCGGGTTCAATTTCCGATATGGGAACTACTTTGCTGTAGTCTTCATAGCGTGCAGGAAAATGCCACAAAAGATCTTTGACGGTTTTAATACCGAGTTTGGCTAAGCGGGGGAGATTTCTTGCCCCCACGCTTTTTAATTGTTCTATGGGTAAAGAGAGGTCTATCATTTTTGGCGTAATTTTAACATTTGCTCATTAAAATTAAAAGCGGACAACATGTCCGCTTTTAATTTATTTGTCCCCTCGGTAGGAATCGAACCTACATCAGAACTTCCGCAAAGTTCCGTCCTATCCATTGAACGACGAGGGGATATTTGAACTGTGTGGTGTTTTTATAAACCCAGCTTCCTGCCGATTAAATCAGCCAATGATTTTTCATGCTCTTTTTCGGCTATGAAATTTATCATCAGTGACCGTATTTCTACGGGGCTTTGATCTTCAATGGAAACTTTAATGTATGGCATATACCATTTTTTTGCCTCAAGACTAAGCTCTTTTGATCCATGAGGGATATAGTCTAACCAAAAAGATTTTAAATCTTTGTAATAATATACCGTGCCATCAATTGTTATTCCGGCATGATTTACAACAACTTGTGATATTGTGGGTTTCTTGTTTGCGTAAAGAATTAATACTAAAGAAGACAGGATTAAGAAAATGGCAGTGAGAGTGTCCATGCGGTAAAAAAGTATAGCTCCTGCTCCACAAATTAAGGCAATTATAACCAAGGCGAGATATTTTTTCTGGGGATTGTAATAAAACGACGGAGCTTCCCATTCAATTTTTTTTGTTGTTTCAATTGGTTTTTCAGATACGGACTCAGCAATTATTGTTCCTTCATTTTTTTTAGGTTCTTCAGATTTAATCAAAGGAGCTCCCTTTTCAATGGGATTAGTTATTTTTGTTTTGTCTGATTTTTTTCTTAAATCAACAGTTCTTGTCATGGCGGAGGAGGTGGGATTCGAACCCACGGGCCCCTTTCGGAGCAAACGGTTTTCAAGACCGTCCCGTTATGACCACTTCGGTACTCCTCCGTGTTTGTTTTTAAAAAAGTTCAAGTATTTATTATAATGTTTTGGATTTGATGACCCAATTTCTTTAAAATAACGGGATACCTGTTCTTCTTTACCCAAACAAACATTATATTGATTTCCTTTTCTTGGATTAAATCCAAATTTTTCTAACTTCGTTCTTACAAACTTAAGTAAAGGAATTGAACGGTTTGTAAAGTTAATTACACAATTACAGTATACCTTATTTTTGTGGGGATGTTTCTCAGTGTAGAAAGAACCATCCGTATCTATAAGCCCTCTGATGCAATATTTTGACAACTTATCGTCTTCTTGAATCCACTGTGGAACTCCGAGTTGCTGTCTTACCTTGCTTCCAATAAAAAGTCCGTTACAAATGAGAAATTTTACAAGTTCGGTTCTGGATATTGTTAAATCCCAAACAGATCCTTGACTATAAAATGAAGGCGCTATCCCAAAAAGTTTCCTTGATAAGCCAGATACATGATGGGCGTATTCTTTGTCATCGTGTTTGTTAAGGGTAATTGAAACTTGTCTTTTGGTTATACAACCATCTCCGAGCAAAATGCCCACGAACTCTGCAAATTGATGGTCTTGTTTCGGTTCTTTTATATCCCTTGTAACAAAATATTTATTTTCATTGAATTTTCCTTTTTTATCCCACCATTCATGCCATTTCTCTTTTCTATATTCTTCATTAACTGGTACGCGACCATACTTTTTTAGTACGGTGGCCCACCCCTTTTTAGCGCCAAGTTCTGTATACCAAAAAGGTTCCTTAATCCGTGCATAATGAGGTATTTTTGTTCCAAGTTTTTTACATACAACCTTTAAAGCGGGCAAAGACATGGTATATTTTTCTCGCCTCCAATCGCTCAAAGTTCGGATATGGATTTTCAGGGACTTAGCCATGTCGGACGTCTTTAAGTTGAACCTCTTTATTACAAGATTAATTAATTCAGTTTGTTTCCCCTTGGGTAGGGATACTCGTTGTAAATAAGAATACCGTTCAGCCATACTTCCATATTATCAAAGATTATTATTTACCACAAGTTACGCTTTGGGTCTTGAATTCAACCTCACCAGCTTAATCAAGATTACCTCCAATTATTTTGTATGCGTTGACTCCCTTTGAGATTTCACTCAGGAGAAATGCTCCCAAGACTTCATAGGATAGAAACCTAACAGTAGGGGATGTTTCCCGATGCAGGAAAAATCCTATTACAAGCATCAGTAAAAGAGAAATCCACCAAACATAAACAAATAATTCTCCTGGTTTAATGTTTAACTTTACGCCTGTCCAGCGGGAGGTTTCTTTGTGAACAATATATACGCCCAATAATATCAAATAACTTGTTACCATAGCCTCCGATAATTTGTAGTTGGTCCAGAAATCAACCCAGCTTAAAATAAGCAAAATGGCCGTCCAAACTAAAAGAAACTTGAAAAGAAGGTCTTTTACTGAGGACAATTCAACCTTGTAGCGCTTGGCTATTATTTGATTATCCATACCCTAATAATACCATGTTTTTTGGGGTATTTCCAGCGATACTTGTCTATGCGGAGGGTGTAGGACTCGAACCTACAAGGGATTTCTCCCGCTGGTTTTCGAAACCAGTGCAATACCATTATGCGAACCCTCCAGTTGATTTAGATTAACCTAAAAAATTTATAAAAAAAAGACCTCCGCTTGACGGAGGGGAGGGTTGGCGGACCGTGCAGGGTTCGAACCTGCGACCCCCTGCTTAGAAGGCAGATGCTCTGTCCAACTGAGCTAACGGTCCGCAAGGGATTGGTACAGGCGGAGGGGATTTGGTCACAAAT
>Ga0209541_10004583_pt1 | contig 24490 bp, 30 predicted proteins | sample RifCSPlowO2_01_FD_184027 | JGI IMG/M metagenome (GOLD analysis project Ga0209541, IMG submission 184027) | Groundwater microbial communities from Rifle, Colorado - Rifle CSP2_plank lowO2_0.1 (SPAdes) (version 2) | ecosystem: Environmental > Aquatic > Deep subsurface > Groundwater | place... | reverse complement strand
AAAAGAATTTGTTTAAGGCTTGAATTGTCTTCTTATAATTATTAATGCCTCTTTTGTTAACTAACTTATAGAAAGCACAAGCATATTTTGTAAGCGTTTCAGTTAATTCTCTTAGTTCAGGGTCTTTTATCCTATGCATTTCTTTTTGAAAGCGAGCCATATCATCAAGTTCTTTTTTTAGTGTTTCTTCGTGGGTTTGGTTTTTCTTTTTTGATCTTTCAATTATCCCATGTTCCACTAAACCATTCTGAAGTCCGTGCAGTCCTTCTATCATTTTCTGATTAAATCCACAAATTGGCATTTTATATTCTCCAAGTTTTACTCTTGTCCTTCTAAATCAAGAGATTCTTTATAGGCTATAGATTCCACTAAACCTTCGTGGAACTTTTCTATGCCTTCCAGCATCTCCTGATTAAATCCGCATAATGGCATTCTATTTTCCTCCAACTTTAGTTACTTATAGTAGTAGAGCTTCTTTTATATAAAATATTCTATATAATTATTTACTAAAAACTAAATATTTATATATTATTACTTATTATATGTAAACTATGATAAAATTGGACGCATATGATAAGAAGATATTGGGAGTTTTGCTAGATAATGCCAGAGAACAAATCAGTACAATAGCAAAAAAAGTAAGATTACGAAGGGAGAATGTTAATTACAAAATAAATCGTTTGATTAAAGAAAGTTTGATTAAAGAACCTATAACTATCTTTAACGAAGAAAAGTTGAACTTATCTCGATATGTTTTGTTTTTAGAGTTAATTAACTTACAGGTAGATTCTGAAAAAGAAATATTGGATTATTTAAAACAAACAGAATATGTAAGTTGGATAGGAATAAATGCCGGCAAATGGAGTTTAATTTTTGATGTTATACTCAAAGAAAAAGATGATTTAGATAGAATTGTTAACAATTTTCTTAATAAATTTGGTAAATTTGTTGGGGAGTATACCATTTTAAATTCTAAAGAGATAGGGTATTTTCCTGAAAAAATGCTCGATTTAAAACCTAGTAAACGAACATCTAAAAAAACAGAAAATGTAAAATTTGATAAAACAGATATTAAGATATTATCAACCTTAAATGAAAACGCATGGAACAACTATGTTAAAATTGCTGAAAAAATTGGGTTAACACCTAATGCGATTAATAATAGGATTAAAAATTTAGAGCGAAGGGGGGTTATTATTGGTTATACAATTTCACTTGATTGGAAAAAATTTGGGTTGGAATTGTATGGTCTACAGTTAAAAATTATAGGATTTGAAAATGATATTAATAATAAGTTAATCTCTCATTTCAAGGAGAATAGTAAAGTCATTTTCTACTACAAATATCTTGGTGGTGTTTGGGATTATGATATAGGAATTATTGTAAAAGATTCTGAAGAATTGAGAGAATATATTAATGAATTTAGGGCTTCTTTTTGTGATTTTGTTAAAATCTCAGATGCGTCTGCAATATTAAAAGAAGTTACTGGATATAAGCTTCCGAGAGGAGTTTTTGAATAATTGGGCATAGAACAGAATTTTTAAAATTATTTACTAATAACTACCTTTAACTTAACAATACATTTTGAGTCTTATGTTGCACAAGCAGAGAACTTATATTTCTGTTAATTGTAGTGTGGTTGTGCGTAGATATGTATATAAATCAAAATGTTAAATAATAATTAAAATGAAGACTCTCCAGAATTTTCAAAAATTAGATTTCTGGATTTTGATGGAACTAAAAAGAAACAGGTATCATCGATTGACTTTGAATGACATATTTAGGAAAATACCTATGGAATTTAAGGATTATGATTATTCGGATTTAAATACAAAACTAAGATATCTTGAAAAGGTTGGAGTTATCAAAATTATTCGGGGTGAAGGAAAATCTCTAACTGAAGAATATGAAATATCAGAAGAAGGAGAGGAGGCAATAATAAACTTAAAAAGTAATGAACGTGAATTGTATGATGAATTAATCTCCTACTTCCCTGAAGAAGGATTAGAAGATAGGGTTTTTACTTTAGAAATATTTATCTCTCATGTTGTCTTTACAATAATATTATATTTTTTGGTACAACATTATCCTTATTCCGCACCGTTAACTATAACTAATTCTTGGCGTGGTGCTTTAAATATACTCTATGGAATTTTATTTGTATTCAGTTTAGGATTGCTTTTTGGTGTCGTTTCGTCTCCGCTGTCTTTTTACACAAAAACATTAAGAGAATATTTTCAAAGGTGGGGTTTATATGGCGGTCTAGCTTTGGGAGTAGTTTTAATTTTCTTATTTAGAAAAGAAATTGGCTTTGAAATAAGAGAAATAATCTATATAGTAATTGGAGGAATCATCCTTCTTTTACTTGAAAAGAAATTAAGTCCAAAAAACATCTTTAGGAAAAGAGGGTTTGTGGTGGGCAGTTAACAAATTGTTATATGGTCGGCGGGAGCAATATATCTTTTTGACGCATTTAGTGGGATGTACTAAAAATACACAAGTTGGTTACTTAAAAGGTATTTCACCCGTGGCTGTTATTGTAACTAAAAATAGAGTTATGATTTTTAATTATGAAAGTCATATAAGTTGTTTAGCTATTACTAATGATGAAATAGCAGAATCATTTAAAGGGTTTTTTGAGAGTTTATGGAGTCTAGCTGAAAAGGAATAGTACCAAAACCATTAAAAATATTGAAATCTATTGAATGTTATGGCAAGTGAAAGTAAACAAATATTGGAAGAATTAAAGGAAATTAAATCAGACCTTGATTATATTAAAGATGTTCTTAGTGAGGATTATGAATTAAGTGAAGAAGCTAAAAAGGCTTTGAAAGAAGCAAGAGAAACTCCAGAATCTGAATATGCTGATTTAGATGACTTATAAAATAAAATTACATCCAAAAGTTGAGAAGTTTATTAAAAAGAGTGATGCTTTTATAGCCGACATAATTAAAAAACGTTTAATTCTACTAAAAGACGAGCCTTTTAGGTATTTAGAGCATTATGAAGGTGAAGATTGTTACAAATTCAGAATTGGAGATTATAGATGTTTAGTTGATGTTGATAAAACAAGAAATATTGTTTTCATTAGAGTTTTAGATAAACGAGGAAGAATATATAAATAAGTAAATTATTACAAGATTTATAAAAATAATATTAAAATAAATCTCTGGAAGGTGCCATATTGTACTTGTTCTCGGCGGGAGCATACTTGGAGCAACAGAGGATTTAAATATCCTCTTTGCTTTAATTCATTCTATGGAAGAAGAAGTCAGAGATATTAAAAATGAAAAAGGCAAATATTTTAACTGGAAAAAAGAGGTTTCTGAATTTGGCATTGATGGTATTTCCAAAAAAAGTTCTGAGTTAATTGTTAAATATGTTTTAGATATGGAAGAAGGCAAGAATGTTGCCAAAGGTTCTCGAAAAGGTGGGCGTGGCATTAAGAGACTAAATACTTTAAGGACAAGATTAGTTTTCATAACAAAAATTTTGGAAAAAAGGGGGCTAAAAAGTCTGGATAAAGCTGATGTAAATATAATTACTTCCTTATCTAATGACATGCAAACTGGCAGACTAAAAAAAAGCAATGGACAAAAATACCGTGGGAGTATTTATTATGTAAAAGATTTCAAGGCATTTTGGCATTGGCATATTAAAGTAAATAAAAAAGAAAAAATAGAAATCGAAGATATAACAGAAGAACTTGATACAGCAAAAGATGAAGAAAATGAATTTGTTTTTTTCACAAAAGAAGACTTGGAAAAAATGATGCCTTATTTTTCACAAGATGAGCAAGTAAGATTATTATTCATGTTTGACACGATAATAAGATCTCCGGGAGAATTAACGAATCTTAAAGTCTATGATATATCAGAAGATTATAAAGAATTAAATATAAGAAAGGAAATTAGCAAGACTTATGGCAGAAGAATAAAACTTCTTTTATGCACAGAAGAATTAAAAAAATATGTTGAAAGAAATAAATTAAAACCGAATGATTATTTATTCACATTCAGTTCAGAAGTATTTAACGATAAATTACAAAAAATAGCCAAGCAATTATTTGAAGATAGAATATCTAAAGGTGGACAAAAATATTCTGATTTAACTATGTATGACTTTAGGCATTCTGGTGCCTGCCATTGGAGAACTGGTGCTTATCGGTCTAAAATAGACGCCTTGATGTATAGGGGTGGTTGGAACACCCTAACCAGATTAAATTACTATACCAAAACAATTGGTATGAAAGATTCCATTGAAAAAGATGACTTGTTGATAGGCATTGACAAGCACGAAATGGAAAAGAGAATGGAAGAACTGCAAAAACAACTGGATGAACAGAAAAATAGACAGGAAAGAACAGATAAAATAAATGAAGAAATCAGCAAAAGAATATCAGAATTGTCACCCAAGCAAATAAAGGAATTTATGTATTTTAAAAAGAAAAGTTAATAATTTCAATGATAAAAAATAATAATCTTATTAATAAAATTGTCCTAGAAACCAGAGTTATTCCGAGCTCGCCAATCTCGTCTTGTTCAGATTTCGAGTTATCAGGATTGCCATTGCAGTTCAGGTTAGCCCTGTCAGCATTAGCATTGAACCTAGCGACTTATAGTAGCAAATCCATTAAGTTTCACCACAGCTTTAGTATTCACATCAAAATTTAATCAAATTTATCATTGTTACCAACTATTGCTGTTGTATTTCATGGCAAAAATTTAAGTTAAGTTTTGATTAAACTTTTCTTAAAAGTTTAGCACTATGGATTTACGTGTAGCCCTGGTTTTTTATTTTTCATCATTTCCTTTGGAGAAAATTCCAAATAAATTTCTAGGACAAAAATAATTAATAAGTTCTATTTTAAAAATACTACTATTTTTCGCGCGCGACACGTACCCCGAGCCCGCCATTCGAGTCATCAGGATAGCCATCGCAGTACAGGCCAGCCCTGCCAGCATAAGCATCGAACCAAGCGACTCTTCCATCAACAGGATACCAACAATTAAAATCAGTTCCTTCTTTTGTTGGCATTCCCTGTTTATTAAAAGAACTTAATTCAACTTCACAATTTTTCATTACACAAGTTTCTAAAGGTTCAGATTTTAATGGAGTTAATTTCTTTCCTTTAAATCTGTGACTGTAATTAATATGTAAATTTCCATTTTTGTCTTTAAATTCGGCATCTAACCATTCCGCCCTATAAGGATCTCTTTTTTCTGTAATATCCAAATAAAGAGTTTGCAAATCTAATTTTGATATTTTATTTCCTAAGCCATCTTCCGCATTTCCTGATTTCAATAATAAAAGAAAATCAGCAAATTCTCTTAAATTTAATATTCTTGCATCTTGCTTATGAACTGCTGCCTGAGTTTTATACCAATCTTTTCCTTGCAAAGTCCTTTCTTTAGCAACATATAAATTATGTTGAGGTAATAAAATATAATCTGATAAATTAACTCCTTGAATTGAAGTTGTTTTTACTCTAGGTTTTCTTGTTCTTTTGGGCTTTGTTTCTTTATCAGAACCCGCGGTTCCGATACCTCCCTCTAAAATATCTTTTTCAGAACTTGGTGTTTTATTTAATTCAATAAAATATTCTCTAACTAAATCTTCAGCTGTCCTGTTTCCTGATATCCTTCTTGATTCCATCGTAAGTTTTTTTCGTTTTCCATGAAGGCTTTTTTTAAAAGGCTTCTAGTTAAAGTTTCCCTCTCTGTAATATTTTGAAGTTACATCTATCATTAATCTGCTTAAATCTTCATCGCCCTTAACATATTTTACTGGAACTCCCCAGTTTTCTAGGTCTCTTGTAAATTCATTTGAAGAACCTATGTGAATGTGGCAGTAATCAGATCCTTCTATTGCTTTTCTGTATTTTTCTTTTTCAGAATGCCAGTTTGCAACATCACCATCTGAAATTGAAATTAAAAAAGATTTTTCAGATTCTTCAATTAATTTTGAATTTATTTTAGTTCCGCCTGAAGGTTTTCTTAATAATTTTTTCCTTTCAGCTTCATTTCTTAGTCTTCCTTTTATTGTTCTTTCAGGTCTGTCACTAATTGTTATAATCTGGCTTTGGACATAAGGAGAGATTCCCTGTGCTTCAAAGTAGTTATCAATACCATATATTCCTTTTAAAGCAAAATGATATTTGCTATTGTCTCCCCATGGAATAAATGTAGTGTCGCCAACATTTATTGGCTGGCCATTATTTCCAGTTTCATTATCAATATTGCAAGCCATTGATCCAGAAGTATCTATTAAAGCTACTTTGCATCTTGGGAAGTTTTTAGGATGAGTTTTATATGAAGCAGAATGTTTTATTTCATGCCTGCTTGTTTTTAAAGTTAAATCTCCATTTTCATTTAAACCAATGCCTTTTATTCTTGCTATTTTTATGTCTTCATCTTTTCTTACATTTCTTCTTCCAAAATAAGCTATTGGCAATTCATTTGCTTTTGTATATTCTGAAGTTTTAACTGGAATTATTTTTGAGATTTTTCTGTACAACGCATCTAATTGAGTTAAAGGTTCTGTATGTTCGCTAGGACCTAAACCTTTCTTGAATCTTTCGAAAGCAACTTCTTCCTGAGTTCCTGGCAATTTTAATAATTCATCAAAATAAGTTTCACCATCAACTGGAACTCCAAAACAAAGCCTCATTTTAGGCTGGTCTTCTAATAAATCAGCCAAAGATTTTGCAAATTCATAAGCCATTTCAGTCCAGTCTTCTTTGTCAAACAACTTTTCTAATGCTTCTGGCTTTGAATGAATTCTTACAATATTTCTTTCATTTAATTTCTTCTGTAAATATCTTTTAAAATTAGCTGTTGATTTTTTTACCTTGTCTGAATTACTGTAAAATCTTCTTAATAATGTTGCATCTTCAACAGAACCCATAAATAATAAATTAAGCTTTACAAAAGCTTCATAAAATTCTGTAAATTTATTTTCATTTTCCAAAGCTTCATTATTCCAGAATAAAACTTGTCCTGTTAAATCAGTTTTATTTTTTACATTTGCTAAATTAACTAAATCTTCAAAAGCATTTGTTACATAACCTTCTAAGCCTTGCTTTCCTTTTTCTTTTAATGCTTTTGCAACACCATCTTTTATTCTATCATGCCATTCAACAGTATAAGGACAGCCTAAACCCGAATAAACTGGAATTTCCCTATGTCCACATCCGTGAAACAATAAATCAGTTGCTACTGTTTCTACTGGATCTTTTGTTTTCCTTTTTTGCAAATAATCTTTTGTTTCTTGGTCAGGTGCTAAATTTATGTCTTCTTTTATTCTAATAACTAATTCTTTCCAATCATGAGTTATATGCTCTGAAATTCCTTTGCCTTCTTTAGGCCTTAAAAGATTTAATCTTATTCCAACTAAGCCAATCTCATTCTTTTTATCTTCTAATCTGTCTTTTAAAGTTTGCATCTTAATATTCTAATTTTTCCCTGAAGGCTTTTTTTAAAAGGCTTCTATTAAGGACCTCCAAAAATTTTCGCGACACGTACCCCGAGCACGCCATCCGAGCCATCAGGATAGCCAAGGCAGTACAGGTCAGCCCCGTCAGCATCAGCAACGAACCTAGCGACTCTTCCTTCTCTTGGGTGCCAGAAATATAAACTTCCATCAGGAACATTTGATTTAGGCAATCCTTGTGAATTTGGATTATTTACCCAGTCTTCTAAACTTATTCCTGGTGTTTTATTTTCCATTAAAGTATCTGAATCTAAAGGTTCTGTAACTTCAATTAATTTTCCTGAAGAATCGAATTTATGATAAGTAACTGAAAGCTTGCTTCCAATTCCTAATACTCCTCCTGATTTAGAATATTTATTATCAAGCCATTCTGATCTCCATGGATTTCTCACTTCTATAATTTCTTTTAGTATTGTTTCTAATTCTCTTGAATTAACTTGTTTTTTAGTGCCATCTAATGCTCTACCAGATTTTAGTAATTTTAAAAATTCTGCAAATAATTTAGAATTTAAAGTAAAACTATTTAATTCATTGTTTAATTTCAAAGCTTGCTCCCGATTTATATTTCCTATATATCCTTGAGAATTATTTTGTAAATTTAATCCTAATTTCTTTGATGCTTTTTCAACTTCAGAATCATAAGCTAATCTGTTTTTGGCTATCAGTAAATCTGGATGTTCATTAGTTTGAGGCAATAAAATATAATTTTCTGGTGTTTGTAAATTAGCTGGAGTAATTATTGCTGGTGCTGGTTTAGGATTTGTTTCTTTTTCAGTTTCTGGATGTTTAGGTTTAGTTGGTTTTTTATTTAATTCAATAAAATATTCTCTAACTAAATCTTCAGCTCTTCTATTCCCGCTAATTCTTTTTGATTCTTCCATATTAACCTTTTTGCGAAAAAGCTTAACCAAAAATAACTTTTTGGAAAAGTTTAATCAAAACTTTTATCTCCATATTTAAACAGCAAATCCAATTTTGGGATCAGTTGGTTCTTTAGCCTTTTCAATAATTTCTTCAAGTTTTGTTTTTGCCAATTCACTATTTTCAGAATCTTCAGCTAGACTTTCGATTGCTCTTCTTACTGGTAGCCATTTACCTTTATCTACAGGACTTATTTTGTCTAAAAGTTTACTATCCTTAACACCATATTGCGCTAAAGCTATTGATTTCTCAAGAGCATCTTTTCTGTCTCTTACTTCTGTTTTTATTCCTTTCATTACTGAATCAAATGCTTCATAGACATCACCATCATTTTCCATATAAACGAAATTAGGTGCCAAGACTCCTGAGTAAGGAACAGTTAATTTCAAGGCATCTAAAAATAATTCTGATGTGTCTTTAACTTGATAGCCTTTAGCTTCTGCAATCATTTCCAAAGATTGTGTTAAAGCTATTGCAGCCAATACCCCTCTTTTTGAAAGAGGAAATATTTTTGATTCATCTGAATCTTGTCTTATTCCTTGAATATTTGGCCATTTTGTATCTAAAGCTCTTTTGCTGTGTCTTTTAGTACTTTCTAAATAATCCAGGCCTTTATGGAAAAAGATTCCTAAAGCAGGTAATACTAAAGGAATTTCCCTTTGCTTGAATTCATTATGTAATTCTAAAATATCTTTGTAACAATCTCCAGATTGATCTGGCAGGCTTGCTCTTGGATTCCTTTTAACTCCAAATATTGAAAAATCATCTTTTTCAGTTGTACAAAATTCAGGGTCATCTAATTTAATTATTAAGTGCATTCTGTCCTTTAATGCCCTGTCTGTATCTGATATTCCAACATAAGCTCCATCTCCCAAATTACCAGAAGCAGCTCCTGTTGAATATCCGTCTTTTCCTAATCTGAAAATTTTACCATTATGAACAACCTTTCCATCAAAGAAATTGAAAAAATAATTTTGAATTATTGGGGGGCATCTGTTTATTTCATCAACATAAAATAAGTTTTTTTGTGTATTTTCAGTTAATTCGACTAATTCTCTGTCTGTTTTTGCTTCTTTTAATTTTTCAAGATTTAAATGCTTAAATAATTCTGATAATTCGAAATCTGGACGACCTTCAGCATAACAATATCTATCTCCCAATAATCCGGCCATATCATTTGCCAACTGAGTTTTACCTTCCCCTGTACCACCAACCCATAAGCTGTTTAATGAAGCAATTAAAGGAGCAGCTAAAACAACTTCTTTTACTTTATAAGGAATTCCACCCAAATTAATTTCTCTTGAATTTACATAACTTCTTTGTCTTGTTAAATTCTCTATTTTTTCCTTAGCTGTTCTGCTCATTTTCAATCTCCTTAATTACAGTTATTTTTAATTCAACAATTGTTTTTGGTTTAAGCTCTTCTTTTAAAAAACTTGGTATAACTATAATTGACTGATTTCCATGCTTGGAAATCTTCTTTGTTAATGTGAAAATTTTATGTACTTGTGTCATTTAACCTTTTTAGGAAAAAGCTTAACCAAAAATGGTTTATTTTCCTATATTTTATGTATAAATTGTTACTACTTAATGGATAAAACTAATATATAAAGCTTTCTATTATAATTACTTATAAGTAATTACAAATAACGCTTAAATTTGCCTTTATATCTTTCTGAAAACTCCTTTATTTTACTTACTTGATTTATTAAGCTTTTTCTGAATTTGTAAGTATTTGCCCATAATGAGTATCCAAACCACCCTCTTAAAAGATTTACAAACTCGCCTTCTGAAACTATTTCATCTTTATAATACTCCAAATAATTGTTGAATTTTTTCAAGAATTTTCTCTCATTTCTCTTTCTTAATAGAATATAATGAAAAAAGATTCTGTAACCAAGAAAAGAGATTCCGTTTCTTAATGGAATAATCTGGGATTTATCTGGATGTAGTTCTAATTCTAAATTTGTTAAATACTTAATAATTTTGTCTTTATATTCTTCCAAAACTTTCTTATCTTTATGCACAATTACAAAATCATCAACATATCTTATGTAATATTTTGCTTTTAATTTATGCTTGACAAAATAATCCAAACAGTTTAAATAAACATTGGCAAAAAACTGCGAAGTATAATTACCTAACGGCATTCCAACATTTGGAATTTCTGAATCAAAATTATTTAATATTTGATTTATTAACCATATTACCTTTTCATCTCTTATTTTCCTTCTAATTATTTCAATTAATATCTTATGAGAAACTGTTTCAAAATAATGTTTTATATCTGCCTTTAAAACATAACCTTCCACTAAATTATTATTAAAAGGATTTTTTACTAATTTTCCATTAGTAGAAACTTTTCTCATAAAATTTTGAAATCTTAGAACAGCGTTTAAAGTTCCTTTGTTTAGTCTGCTTGCAAAGGAATCATAAATAAATATATTCTCAAATATTGGTCCAATAATATTAATTAAAGCATGATGAACAACTCTATCTCTGAAAGCGGAGATATGTATTTTTCTTGTTTTTGGATCTCTTATAATAAATTTCTTTAATTTTTTAGGCTTATAAGTGAAAGTTTCTAATTCTTGCTTTAACTTGTTCAATTCTTCTTCAAGATTTAATTCAAATTCTATTACATATTTTTTATGTGATTTATTTTTACTTGCTTTTTCAAAAGCTAATTTTAAGTTTTCTAGAGAATAAAGTTTTTTGTAGAGATTTCTGTAAGATCTCATTTTCGTCTGAAAATAATTTCTATTTAGACTATTTTCTTACTGAAAAATTAACTTCATTCAAAGTTTCTTCAAATTCTTTAGATAAATTTGTATTTGACGAATTATTTTGTTTACATATCTCATAAAGAGATTCATATTTATGATTGCTTTCTGATAAAGCAAAATAAGATGCTTGTAAATCTGAATAAATAATGTAACTTAAAAAAATAAAAGACAAAAGAGAAATTGTAACAATTAGAAAAAGTAATTTAAAAAATATGCTTTCTTTTCTTGTTGCTTTAAAATAAATATTTGAGTTATTAACAACTAATAAACTATAAAACAAAATAAAAGTTAATAAAATTCTAAAAGACATAACTCCTTGAAATTTAGTTATAATATAAATGAGATAAAGAAAAACAGAAATTTCAATTAGTTTAAAAATATAAATAAATTTACCCCTATATTTAAATATTATTTTCAATAGTGGATTTATTTCTATTCCATAACCAACATGCTTAATTGTTATCAATGTTAAATAAAAATCTCCAAACCAAAAAATAAAAAATACAAAAAATGTAAGAAAAATTAGTTCTATCATTTATTTTTAGCACCACAATTATGACAGAATTTTCCGCTACCTGATTTTTCTCCACATTCTTCACAAAAAATGCCTTTTATTTCTTTTTTATGTGGTTTTGATTTTTTGCTCTTTCTCCAATATAAGAATCCGCCACCACTTGCTGCAGCAATAGCAGCTGCAATTGAAGTTATTTTAATAAGCTTTATTCTTCTTGCAGAACTTACATTAGCTAAACTTGTGTTTAATTTATCCTGAACAACATCTAATCTTTTAAATGAATTATCAGCTTGCGTTAATACGTCTTTAAGTCCACTTGAGACTTTAACATTTTCAATTGCAGTCTTTGATTCTGATAAAGAATTTTTTGCTTCGCTCAGACTATTTTTAGCACTTATTATTTGTTTTGAATCAGAGCCATAACTTTTTTCAGCAGAAGAAACTTCATTTTCAACACTTATTATTTCTTCATTCATATTTTGATAAGCTTTTTCCAAAGCATCTTGTACATTTGTTGAAATTGTCTGTGTAATTGTATCTAACCTATTTGTAGCTTTTGATGCTGCATCTCTTGCCTGAATTGCAAAATCAGCAGCTTCTTGAAATTTTCCTGCTTCTCTTCTATTTTTTGCCTGAGAGAACAAATCTTCAGCAGCATCTATATCTGTTTTAGCATTAGCAACTATAATTTTTGCATCAACAAGAGCAACTCCATATTTTTCAGTACTTTTTATTATAAAATCCATTTTTGTATATAAATCATTCATTTCAGTTACCTCATTGTTTGCGCTTAATAATGCCTGAGCAACAGCGTCTAATTTTTGAACTTCTATTGCTAATGAATTGTAAGCAGATGTTGCATATTGTTCTCCTTCATTAGCATAAGAAATTGCTGAAGAAGATTTACTTTTTGCAGAATCAAAATTCTTTTGATCCAAAGCTGCTTTTGCTTCAATATAATAATTATTTCCCAAATCTACCTTTGCTTTTCCAGTATCTAAATTTGCCTTGGCGCTTGCAGTATCCAAACCCAAAACGCTGGCATTTGAAATAATTCCTTCGGCTTTTTTTACCAATTCATTTGCCCTATCAACTGCTGATTTTGCATCGGAGACTTTGTTCTGTGCCTCAAGTTGAATTTTTGCATAAAGTTCTATAATCTGAGAAGCAGAGGTATAGGCTGAATTCGCTTCTGATTTTGCGTTATTTGCACTTGCTTGGGCTTGGGAAGCTTTCGAACTTGTTGTATCATAATTCTTTGAACTAAAAGCGCTTTCAGCTGCTGATAAATAAGATTGTGCATTTGTTAAATGATTATTTGCTGAACCTAAATATCTCTCGGCTGAACTAACATCTCCTAATTTTTTAGCTTCAGTAATCTTAGAATTTGCTTTGGAGATTTCTGATTGTGCTGTACTAATTAAACTTTTAGCAGTATTTACATCGCTTTGGGCTTTACTTTGTGCAGAAAGTTCTGCTTGATATTGTGACCATTCAGAATCTGTTGGCCATGAAACAGTATAAGTTATTGCATTGTCTACATTTGTTGTATCCCAACTATCATGGCAAGATGTTCCGACAACCCATCTAACAGATTTTTTACTTGGTTTTGCTTCTGATGAAAATAATAATGGATAAGTATTTGTCTGTCCAGCACTTATAGTTACTTGCTGAGAATATAATTGTTCTCCCGTGTCTATATTTCCAACATCTACAGAACATATGCAACTATAAACTGCATTATTACATTTTATACTATATTGTGCATTAGCTGAAGAACTCCACTCTATTTTGTAATTATTTTGTCCAATATAATTTAAATTATAAGAAGTTAAAGCAGATACATTTTCAAATTGTATCAGAAAAGATACTAATAGAATTAAAATCAAAACTAAATTTTTATTTCTCATTTTTTTGCCTCCAAAATATGTTTTATTATATGCGTAAAGTCATGTTTTATGACTCCTTTAGAAGGAGAAAGTAAAGTATTCATTTTGTCTATGTGATTGCTGTATTTGGATCTAAAATTTTTGAAATACTCGTGATAAGATTCAAGATTTTCAAATCCTAAAAACATTACAGAAGTTATATCTGGTGAACCTTCTCCATTAGCAAGAAAAATTACATTTGGGTTTTCCTTTAATTCTGAAAAAGTTTTCTTTGTAAATAAAGCATCATTAAATGAATTCCATTGGAATGTAATTACTACAAAAATATTTATTCCTATTTTATCTAAATTAATAATTGGAATATAATCAGAAATTAATGATTGTTCTAATTTTTTTCTTATCCTTGATGCAGTAGCTTTGCTTATTTTTACTTCCCTTGCAATTTGTGCATCACTCTTATTGCCATTTTCTAATAAAGATTTAAGAAAGTTTTTTTCATTTTTTCTTAAATTAATATTATTCTGTTTCATAATTTAGTAAATAATTAAACTTCTATATAAGCTTTCCTATTGGATAGTATACTTTACTAATATATCGCAAAGAAATATTAATGAAACAAAGTATCGTTTACTATATGAAAGTAGAGTCTAAATGGAAGTTATTTGAGATTATTGGAAAACCTTACGCTATGGATATTTTAGAGAGTTTATCCAAATCACCTAAAAGATATTCTGAATTAAGCAATATTTGTTCTATTGACAAAACAAAGACAAAGCGGTTAAAAGAGCTAAAAAAGGCAAAATTAATAGAAACAATAAGCAAAGAATTGGATGAAAGAACTTTTGTTTATTATAAGTTAACTGACAAAGGAAAGAAAATATTTAATACTTTGTTACAATTACATGATACCTGATAATATGATAGATAAAATAACTATGAGCACTAATGATATTGAATTTGTTAAAATAAAGATTATTGATAAATTGCTGAATTATTAATTTTGAGTTATGATATGATAGAAAATAATTTATTAAGAGAAATCTATAATTAATTATGCAAAAACCACTAAGAAATAATTTTATTAAAGAGTGGACAGATAAATCAGGCGAGTATAATAGTAAGAGATTTTTTGTAAAAACTTATTTTCGTCCAAAATATGATGATACTTATGATATTATGAAAGGCTATGATGAAAGGGTTTGGGAAACAAAATTAGAAAAAGAGTTTCCAAAAATTATTCTTGAGAGATATAGTGCTGAAGAACAAGCTGTGAGGGGCCATCAAAGATGGATGCGAATAATAAAAAACAATCCAGAAGATAAAAGAATAAAAGATTGCAGAAATTCTATGGAAGTATTCCTACTTCCTCCAGACAGCAGAGATCTAATATTAAAAGAACCAAAAATTACAAAGAAAGGAATTTATGTTTATAGAAAGAAACCTGATGAAACTGAATTTTGGATAAGAACATCAATCAATAAAAAAGTTAAAATTATAGAAAGCATAGTAGATATGAAGAAAGCAATGGAGTTAGCACTTGAACCATCTAAGACTATTGGTGATGGTTTAGAAAAAGAGAGTGTTGATATTACTGTTATAGAAGATGAAGGTACACAGATTGTTGACACTATTCTTAATCCTCACACACAGATTTGGGAAACAAATATATGTTTAGGTAAAGAAGATATAGGAAATGCTGAAAGATATTTTAATCAGGAAGATGCAATTAAAGGACATAAAAAGTGGATTCACAGAGTAAAAGAAAACCCAAAAAGCATTTGGTAAAAATTAACAAAAAATAATATTTGGCTCTTTATTACAAAAAGTTATTTTAGCTACATCATAAATAAATCTATATTTTTTTAATGGTAGCAAATCTACGATCGTTTCTTCTACAAAATAAGAAGTTAATTCTAATACCAAACTTTCATGCTTATTTTTTAGTAGATTATATTCTTCACTCAATTTAACATAACTTAAATTTAACTGATTATAACTTTGGTTCAATAGATTGTGTTTTTCATTTAATTTGGCATAATTCGTTTTTAAATTTTGTAATTCTATTATCGTTGGTTGATATTCACTTTTTCCCCATTGAAACCCTACGAAAATAAGGAAAGCACAAAATAGTACTATAAAAAACAAATTTTCGTCACTCATCTAAATCACCCCATCAGTTTTATTATTCTATAATAAAATTAATTTTCAAAAGCGACTATAACTATTTTTGGATTTGATTTCCAGTAAATAAATGTTTGACGATTAGGTCTATCTTCAAATTGTTTTGTTGCTTTATTTACATTATTATAATCACATATATGAATTGAAAATCCCAGCCCTCTTGTGAATTTTCTTAAATCTATTAAAAATAATCCATCGTCATCTCTTTGCTTATAATCTAAATTAAAGTTTATATCTGTGTAAGTTTGAAATAAAAACTGGTTCTGTCCTTTAAATTTATCAAGGGGTTTTCTTTTATCTTTAGAAATAATATTTCCTTTACCATCTTGAAATGTTAAAGTTCCATCTTTATGCCAAGTAGAGTGAATTTTTTCTAAACCCTTATCTTTAAGAGATGGGTTAAAAACAAGAGTATTTCTATCTTTAATAAATATAAATCCGACAGTAGTTAGTGTTAATTTCTTGTTATCTTCTTTTAATGCTAAAATTTGAATGATGTGCTCTCTCTTTTCCATGAAAATTAATGCATTAAATTAATCTTCATTTAATGTTTCCTTCCATAAATCAATTAGCTTTTCTTTAAGTTTAACAAGTTTGCTAAATTTCTTCTTAAATATATCTTCATTAAAATCATTCAAGATATATTTATTTCTCCATCTCTGGATTATTTTTTGTTCTTTTATTATTGAATTTAAAAGAGAATTATATTTTTGTTTAACTTTTTCTCTAGATTTATTATATTGGTGTTTTACTTGTATTGTATCTGCTTCTTTAGATTTCATATTAAATAAATGATCTTAATTATTATATAAAATTATTTTGGTATCTAAAAATATATATTTAAGTTCATCAGTTTTTATTTATTTTATTAAACAAATCCTCAGAAATAAAAATAGGATAATTCCCCATTATTTCTTTATCTCTAAATTTATATAAACCAATATAAAATTTATTTCTAATTATTCTTTTATATGTTGTTAATGATAGATTAACTTTAATCTTTTTACATTTAACTTTTCTAATTATGGAAACTCGTGGACAAATCTCTTTTGGTTTTAATCCTTGTGCTGTTAAATTAAATATTTCAATAACAGCATCTTTGTTTTCATCAGGCATTACTTCGTGCTTTGAATTAAATTTGTAGCCTAAGGGGAGTCTGTTTAAAACTCTATTTTGTTGTAATAATTCTTGATGCCTTAGTTCTACTCTTTCTTTTATTTTGTTTATCTCTGCTTTGGACAAAACTCCCTGAATACCCCTTACAACCTCATCATTAGAATCTCTTAAAGCAATAATGTCTACTCCTAAATCCTTAAACATTCTAAAAATAATTCCTTGAAAATCACTTCTGCAAAACCTGTCCCATTTCCAGACTCTTAAAACAGTGAACTCTTTATTTTTGGCTTTGAGAAAAAGATTATAAAACTCAGGTCTTAATTTCATATAACTAATTGGGTCATAAATTCCCCCTTTGTCTTTGGCTGTTTTCTTTTCTTCTATTACTTTAATTACATCCTCATTATTTTTTTGGCATTCTGCTTTAATCTCTTTTATTTGGGCTTCTGTAGAAACTTGGTCAGTTGTGCTAACTCGTGCATAAATAATGGTTTTAATGCTATCAAGTGGCGTTATAATGCTATTATTTCCGTTATTAGAACTTTTTTCTGGCGTATGTTCTGACATTATAAGTATTGATAAAACCATAAGTACTCTCTTCTGGTTTTTTATTTTTAGTTAAATAAGACTTATAACTGCTTATTCCTTAATTGTTTATTTGGATTGTGATGTTAAAATAAATATCAATTATCAACTTTTAAACATAAATTGATAAAAATTTTCTGCAATTTTGTTATAATATATTACCGATGTATAAGTGAGGAAATTTATTTTTAAAAAAAATTTATTTCTGGTTATTGATTGATAATTTTTGACAGTTCTTATTTTTAAACTTCCAAATGAGGAGTTTTTTGAGTCACCCAAACTCATTATTTCTAATGACTGATTTTTTCTTTGGTTCAAACCATTTGAATTTGGAAATTCTCTTTAAATCATAAAAATCAACTCCATTTTCATCTATTTTCAGAGTTGCAATTCTGTAAGGTCTTAATCTTTTGATTGATCTTTTTTTATAGTAACCTCCTCTCCATATATAAACAAGAAAATGTCCATATCCAAAGTTTCCTTTAATCCATTCAGCAAATTTATGTCTTGTCTCAAAACAATTGTAAGGAATAAATCTTGAACCCAAATTTCTAAATACATATTGCCTTATTTTCTTTCTAAGATGCGGAGACCAGTTCATTAAACTTTGTCGTGGCATTGGATCTCTTCTGTGAATCATAATTTTTCTTGAATTATCCATCAGCAACCCCTTTGCTCTTTTTCTTTAAAATCTCATTTACCATTGGCTGACTTATGTTAAATTTTAATGACAATTGTTCTTGGGTTAATTCATTTCTTAAATTCCAAATTTCTTCATTCCTTTGTTTTATTTGTTCTGCCTTAGACTGCTTTTTTTCTAGATTAAGTTTTTCAACTTTATCTTTTAATTCCTTAATTTCTTCTTTCTCTTTTTGTTGTTTTATATTTTGTTCTTCCTCTTGTTTTATTTTTGATAATTTGAAATCCATATTTTTATTAATAAATTTCTCTTTCAAAGATTCCATTTTGTTTAAAATTTCTGAATATTTATTCATTTTCTCAGGATAGTATTTTTCAAATAAATCATCAAACTTGTAATAAGGCTCTTTGTGTGGGAAAGGACTGAATAAACTTCTGAATGGATTATCTTCCTGTGCATTAATTGGCAGATCAGGAATTCCCCTTATTAGAAAACAATTGAAATCCAAATTCTGAATTGAATTAATAATTGGCTTGTCAAAATTATAAATCTGTTTTAAGTTTAATAGATCTGTTTCTGAATCAAGACTTCCAATAAATACTTCTGTAAAACAATTTGTTCTTAACAAATATTTGCTTATTCCAGAGAAACTCTGGCTTGTACTAATACTTGCAATATTATTAGCTCTGAACATTGTGTTAAGCATTCTTGAAATTTCCTTTGCTAATATTTTTTTATAACCTAAATTAGTGTTGGAAGGACATAAATCTTTTAATTCGTCCATCACAATCAGAATTGGGTGCTTTGACTTGTATGCATTTTTTACAATCTGATTTAATAACATAAGAACAACAAAATCTTTTGTTTTCTGATCATCTATATATCTTGTTGTAAAAATCTTGATTTTCTCTGGATTTTCAAACAGCTCTTCTATGTCTAAATTTAATTCAAAATTTTCAGGCATTAAAAACATGTTTAGTTGGAACCTGTTGAAAGACCTTAGAATTTCATCAATATTTTTTAATGATCCCATGCTTGTTCCAGATAATCCAAATGATTTTGGGTCTGGAATCTTCCCTCGCTGTATACCAAATTCTTTTATTTGCCTCTCAATCATAATTTCTACTTTTAAAAGAAAATCCCATAATGAATCATCTTCCTTAATATTGTTCAATGCACTTAGCAGAATTTCCCTTGTTGTTCTATCCTCGCTATCTTCAAGCAAAAAGCCTATTTCACTATCTCTTATTGCTAAAATAGGAAATGTAAACAAACTAATTTGTGGAATTCTTGTTTTTGGTGTTTTAAAACTAAATGGATGAAAAATGATTATGTCTGGAGTTAATGGCTCAATATTCTGTTCTTGCAAGGCTTTTTTATGATAATCAGCTATAATTTCTGCTGGAAATCCCATGAATGCAGATTCTAATAAATCTTTAGCATCATTTATGCATATTATGTTAAAACCATTTTTCCAGTAATTATAAATTCCTCTTTCCAAACATAAACTTTTGCCATGTCCAGATTTTCCAACAATCAGAGTCTGTTTTAAGGAAATCTTTTCATCTCCTTCATTCAGCACAATTCTATCTGTATTGTCTACAACTAATTTCATTTTTCTTGTTTAGAATTTTTTTTATCTTCACTTAAATATTCGTGAGGAATATTCATATACTTTAGATCTGATGTTGCATCCAGCAAAATATAATAAACTCTGTAAATTAAACCTAAATAATCAACAACATAGGTATAATATTTCATTGCTTCCATATATCTCTCATCTGATATATCCTTAATCTTCAACATCAAAAAGAAATTTATTTTTGAAACATACCTTCCTATTTCTTCTAATTTTATAAGAATTTCTTGTGTTTTTTCTTCTCCAAATTTCTTGACTAATGGTGCCTTGCCAATTCGTGCAAGTAATTTCATTACAATTTCATATTCAATTAAAAAACTTCTTCCAACTTTATCTTTAGAAGCTTCAGCCATCCTGTATAAAATATTCTGTCTGACTGAATGCGAGAAATCTGGAATTTCTTCTTTATTTTCATTCATAATTTCTCACCAGCCATGTACTTTTTGTATCAATTCTTACTTTCATTTGTTTTTTGCTCTCAATTGAAAGGATACTTAAAACTTCAAGAATTAATTTGTAATCTTCTCTTACTTTTTGTTTTAAGAACAACATGGATTTCTGTCTTATTTGTGATTCTAAATAATAATTTCTTTTAAAACTATTAATATAATCAGATTCGTTTTCAAATCTTATATGAAAAAAAGGATTTTTAAGAATACCATAAACTTCTTTTAAAGAACCCCAATAATAATTTCTTAAAGCTTTATTTCTTTTTTTATTCTTTTTAACAGGTGATTTCATAGCATATGTTTTATACATTACTGCAAAATAATATGCTCTGTAAAAAGCTATAAAAGAATTATATTTCTCATATATTTTCAGGTTTTCTTCTATTAATTGCTTAATTAACATTTTATTACTTATTGCTTTTATCCTCCGAACAAAATCTGCAAACATCTTCTTTTATATCTTCAGAATTATAGGCCTCTCCACAGAACTTACAAAGTATTTGTTGTTCTTCTATAGTTTTTTGGATAACTTGTTTGTCAGAACTATTCTTTAAATGGTTTTTAGCCTTGACATCGTTGACAGGATTGACATTACCATTATTTGTGTCATGGTTGTCAGCGTTGTCAAGGCTATTTTTAGTATTAATGTTTAACTTAATACCATTCCATGCTGGTGGTCTTTCTAATTTACCATTTATTTGAACAGAGGGTCTATAATCTTCAATTCTAATTTTTTTCTGCAACTCCTTATGAAAAATATTCTCTGACTCAATAGGATAACTTTTTTCCCTGCAGTAATCTGAATAAGCAGTGTATAATTTTTTCTTTATTTCATAATTTTCAGGGCTTATTTCTATCTTATCCATGATAAAAGCTCCTACGCTATCAGACATTCTAATATACTGCTCTCTTGTTTCTTCAATAGACTTTGTAGCAGAAAAATCACTATTAGTTAATAATCTTCTTAAACCTTCAAGTGCAAAATTTAGAAAACCCGACAATTCTTCTGATGTGGTTAATTCTTTTATTATCTTTTTATTAGCATTTTGAAGGAATTGGTTTGGAAAATTAATTATAATCCATCTTCTAAAAAATGCATCTGTATATTCTGGGCTTTTTGGAATTTGATTAGTAGAAAAAATAAGCTTACCATAATTGACAAAGAAAAATTCATCTTTAAATTTCTTTTCAGCTGGAACTAAATCTTGTCCAACTAACATTTTGAATATAGATGTTTCTCTTAATGCTTGAGAAGATAAATCAGCAAATACATTTGCCAATTTTCCAAATATAGAAGAAATTGAAAATCTATTATGGGATAATCTTTCTAAGAAAAATTTCATTAGATTAAGAAAAGTACTTTTTCCATTTGCTCCCACCCCTACAAGCATAAAAGCCTTATGAATAAAATAATCTTTATATAAACAATAACCAGCAAACTCTTGTAAAAGCTGAATATCTCCTTCCTTAACAATTTGTTTTAGAAACTTTTCTATTTTAGGGCAGTTTAGCTCTTTAACATATCTGACTGGTATTTTATTAAAGAAAAATAAATCTGGTGAATGTTCTAAAATTGCTAAATCATCTAAATTTAAAACGCCGTTTAATAAACATATTTTATCTATTGGTTCTTTTATTTCTGTTCTATTTTTTAAAGTCCATCTTTTTACATGTCCAAGAATTTCGTTTACTAAATATAATTTACAATAATCCTGTAAAACATTCTGGATTTCCTTTTTTAATATTTCAATACCACGAGGAATATAAACTCCACCCATATAAATATATATTTCCTCGGTGTCTGCAAATGTGATTAAAGAATATTTTTCAGTAAAATACTCTGCTATTATATAGCATGCTCCTGATGTGTCATTATTATCTATTAGAATTAAGGCTTCCTTTCTTATATCTTTTTTATATATTTTATTCTCAGATTCTTTTGAATCTTTTTTTACTTGTTTTAAAATATATTCCTTATTCCATAACTCTAAATCTGTTGGGGGGTTATATTTACTCTTTAATATTTCTTCAGAATTATTTACTTTAACTGCCTGGAATTTTTGTTTTATATTTTGTATGGCTATCTCTAAGAAAATTTCATCCTGAGAAAAATAAATTTCTTTTCTAATATTATTTTTCTCTTTTTGCGTTAAACCTTTTACATTTGGCCAGATATAATCCAAAATTTCTCTTTTTTCTTGTTTAAATTGCTCTTTATTTTCCATTTTGCCTAGTTCTAACTACTAAATTTTAATGCAAAATCTTTTAAATAAAAGAAACAACCAATTAATTGCCTAATGTTATTTTTTTATTTTCTTTTGATTTTGCTTCTTTTAGTCCTGCATCCTTATTTTTTGATTTTTCTTCATACCATAAAACGAAATTTTGGAATAATGGACTAAGTCTTTTGTAGATTTCTTCATCTAATTCTAGATCGCCGATTTTAATTGGTTGAAAATCAGGCATTTTTTAAGCTCCCGTTTTCAAATCCCTTTACCTTTTCTTTAATCAAATAAACCAAATGCTCATTGAGATTCTTGTCACTAGAACAACAACGCTTAAACTTAAACCAAAGTTCATCATCTACAGCTAACTGGATTTTGCATTTGTGGTTTTTTGGAATTTTTCTCATTTTGAAAGTGTTTATATTTTGTATAGAAAAAGTAATAAATACTAAATACTTAAAATGTATTTGTGCTTTTTATGAACAGATATGTTTTAGATAAAAATGAGAAAAAATGGAAATATTTTAATAAGAAATCTAAAAATGGAGAATATTTTTTTCTTCAATATTGGGAAGATTTTTGTGATAATACTACCGCTAGCAAAAATCTTAATTTGAAACTATCTGCTAATACTCGTCCAGAAAATGGAAGTAACCCTGGTGTTAGAAAGTATAGAAGAAAATTCGAAAAATTTTTTGAAGAAGAGAAAAGAAAAAGAAGATTTCCTACAAAAGATGAGTATATACACCCCAGTACTAAAAAGAAGCATAAAAGAAAGAATGAAATTGAGAGATTTGTACCCTGCTACAAATGGAACTCTATAAAGTTCTATTTTGAATATCAAAAAGATAAAGGTATAAATTTTGATGAAAATGCTCAAATTTATTTGATAAGATTTTTTAACATACCCGAAATAAAAGAAATGACTTCTAAATTAATAAAAAAACATGGTGATGTATTTGAAGGAATAAGGCAAGTTATAAGGAAAAGTCTTTTTTTTCAATTTGTAATGTTTTATCAACCATTATATTTATCAAATAAATTAACAAGCCCTAGATTTAGCAATCTACCAAGTTTTGCTTATTTTCTTCAAGACAATTGGAAAGATAAATATTACATTGATTATTTAAGGGGTTTTAAGGAATTTCAAAATATCATAAAATTAATAAAAAAAATAAACCATAATTTGATGAGAAAAGAATATAATAGCTTCCTTAAAGATTTTTATTTGCTTAAAAAATTGTGGAACGAGGTAATAAAACAAAATTTTACTATAGAAAAAGAGAATCAAATAATTTTTTATAAACCTAAAAAAGAACAAAAAGTAAAATTAAAGGGCTTTTCGCACTATATGACAAATATAATTTTCTTATTTATGCAAGCAAAGAATTATAGCTTTATTCTCAATTTATTAAAAAAGGCTGATGAAAATCTTTCCTTATTGATTTTTTGGAGAATATATGATACATTTGAATTTTATAGAGAAAAAACAATGTTGAAAGGAAAAGTAAATCCATCACTTTTCTGGGAATTAGAAATCCCTCTTGATAGATTTGATAACCTCATAACGCAATGGATTTGTAAAGATGACACCTTTTCCATAAATAAAGGAAACAATATTGAAGTTGTAGATTTAAAGAAAGTTGAAGATAATTTTAATAATATAAAAAAAGAACTTGTTATTAAAACAGTTAATGACTATTTTAGGAAAATCAAAGATCTAATATTTGCTTTAGAAAAATTAAACATAAAAAGAGATGAAACAATACTAATTATAGCTAAGAAATTCAAGAATGAAATCAAAAAAGACCAATTTATAAATGTTGGACTTCTATATTTTAAAAATTATCCTACTTTTAATTCTGTTATACAACCGATAAAAGATAAAGTTATGGAGGAAATCCGACAAGATACATCAGAAGATGGAACATTATCTTTTAGTCTATTAAGAGCGTCCAGTGAAACTAATAAACTACCAAAAAACATATAAAACTTAAAAATAGTTATTAATAATATGAGCGAAACAATTGAAATACCAAAAGACACATCAAAGA
>Ga0209541_10004581_pt1 | contig 24498 bp, 25 predicted proteins | sample RifCSPlowO2_01_FD_184027 | JGI IMG/M metagenome (GOLD analysis project Ga0209541, IMG submission 184027) | Groundwater microbial communities from Rifle, Colorado - Rifle CSP2_plank lowO2_0.1 (SPAdes) (version 2) | ecosystem: Environmental > Aquatic > Deep subsurface > Groundwater | place... | reverse complement strand
GCTGTCGAATTTTCACTACCGGGCGTATTCCACTGCCCTAATTTCCCTGATGACATTTACTTTGATTTCGCCGGGATATTTCAATTCCGATTGAATTTTGGCGGCGATATCCCGGGCTAGACGCAAAGCCCCGAAATCGTCAATTTTTTCCGGGATTACAAAAATTCTGATTTCCCGACCGCCGGAAACCGCGTAGGCCACTTTAACGCCCTCAAACCCTAAAACTAATTTTTCCAAATCTTCCAAACGCCGTAAATAATTTTCCAAAGTATCGCGCCGAGCGCCGGGACGAGCCGTGGAAAGAATATCGGCGGCCGCCACGATAAAAGACTCTGGTGTCGCGAAAGGAAAATCCTCATGATGCGATTCCATCGCCCTAATCACTTCTTCGTTGATATTGTATTTTTTAAGAATTTTCCTGCCCAATTCCACGTGATTGCCTTCAATCTCGTGATCAATGGCCTTGCCAATGTCATGAAGCAAGGCGCCTTTCTTGGCGACTTCCACATTAACGCCCAGTTCCAAAGCCATCATCCCCGCCAGATGAGCCATTTCAATTGAATGAACCAAAACATTCTGACCGTAGCTGGTCCGATAATTAAGTTTTCCCAAAAGGAAAGTAATTTCTTTGGGCAGGTCAAGAACACTTACTTCGTAAGCCGCGGCTTCCCCGATTTCCTTGATGCGTTGATCAAGCTCCTGCTTGGCTTCTTCAACTTTTTCTTCAATTTTAACCGGCTGAATCCGGCCGTCGCGAATCAGTTTCTCAAGAGCCATTTTGGCTATTTCGCGCCGCAACGGGTCAAAAGAAGAGATAGTAATACTCTCGGGCGTTTCATCAACAATCACCTCCACTCCCGTTAAACGCTCCAAGGCTCTGATATTTCTTCCTTCCCGGCCGATAATTTTGCCCTTAAGCTCCTCGTTGGGAAGCGTTACGGCGCTGGTTGTCAGATCGGCGACATGGGAACGGCTGTAACGCTGGAGAGCGGTCGTGATTACTTCCAAGGCCTTTTTTTCCATAACGTCCCTTTTTTCTTTTTCAAATTTCTGCAATAAACCGGCCAATTCGTCACGGTGAAAATTTTCCAAGTTTCCCAGAAGTTGTTCTTTGGCTTGCTGATGAGTCAAGCCGGAAATTTTTTCCAGTTTTTCAACGGTTTTTAATTCCAGATCGTCAATTTTCGCTTTCGCTTCTTTCAATTCTTCCAGTCCTTTCCCGATATTTTTTTCGCGTCCGTCAATATCCAAACTGCGTTTGTCAAGAAAATCTTCCTTATTAAGCAATCTTTCTTCCAAGCGTTCCAGCTGAACCTTGCGGCTCCGCTCTTCCCGCTGAACTTCCTCCAGGAGACTGGCCGCTTTGTCTTTAGCGACTAAAATTAATTCTTCGGCTTGAGTTTTGGCGGCTTTGAGCTGTTCCCGAATTTTGGCTTCAGTTGAATTGAGCTGGCGAAGAGCCAGAAACCGTCTGACGAGGTAGCCCAAAATCAACCCCACCGCCACCAAACTTCCCGCTAAAAAGGGGGTTAAGGTCATAAATGTAATTGTTGATTAAGATATTCATTAAAAAATAAAAAGTTTCGACTTTTGAAGATTATAAAGTAAAATGAGATTAAATGCAATTAGTTAATAAAAAAATTCATTTCGTCGGAATCAAGGGGATCGGGCTATCAACCGTCGCTCAATTTTGCTTTCGGGCAGGGGCTAAAGTAACCGGTTCGGATAATCAGGAAAATTTCCCGGCTGATTCCGTTCTTAACCGCTTAAAAATACCCTGCCATTCATTTTCTTCCAAAAATATCACTTCCCAGCTTGACTTAGTCGTTTATTCTTCGGCTTATAACCAAAATCACCCGGAAATCAAAAAAGCCGTTCGGCTCAAAATTCCTCTCAAAAGCTATGGCGAAATTTTGGCGGAAATTTTTAATCAAGGAAAGCATAAAATTGTAGTCGCCGGCTCCCATGGGAAAACAACCACCACCGCCTTACTGGGCCATCTTTTGGACAAAGTTGGTTGTCAGCCAACGGTTTTTGTCGGCGGCCTAAGCAATAATTGGCAAAACAACTTCAAAAAAGGAAAAAATGAATGGCTGGTCGCCGAGGGCGATGAATACCAAAAAAAATTTCTTTTTTTAAAACCCGATTATCTTTTAATCACCAATATTGATTTTGACCACCCCGATTGTTTTAAAGATAAGAAAGAATACCGGCAAGCTTTTGAGGCATTAAAAAAACAAACCAAGAAAAAGATTTTCAGCGGTCAAAAAATTTCTGATAATTTCAGAAAATTTTTAGAAACAATGGATTTCCCTCTTTTGGGCGAGAAAAATAAAGAAAACGCCTACCTGGTTTATCGGCTGGCCAAAGAATTAAAAATCCCGGATAAAAAAATCAAAACCGCTTTTGAAACCTTCAAGGGCGTGAAAAGGAGAATGGAATTCTATCTAAACCATAAACTCTCTGTCCCAAGCCCTATTATCGTTGACGACTACGCCCACCACCCGGAAGAAATCAAGGCCACCTTATCAGCTTTAAAGGAAAAATATCCCGATTATAAACTTTTGGCTATTTTCCAGCCCCATACTTTTTCCCGAACCAAATCTTTGATGGCGGATTTTGGAAAATGTTTCCAAAAAGCCGATTTTGTTTATCTTTTGCCCACTTTCGCCTCGGCCCGGGAATCGGGTAGTAGAAACTCGACTTTGCTTCGCAATAAATCCCTGACCAATGGTCAGGGCGGTCGAGTTTTCACTACCCGAGAACAAAAACCGAAAGAAAATATGGACAAACTTCTTTTAAAAGAAGTGAAAAAACACCATCCCAAAGCAAAATTTCTGCCTTCTTTTAAAAATTTCAAATTAATGACGTCCGACGTCATTAATTTGAAATTGATTATTCTGACCTTAGGCGCCGGCGATGTTTATAAATTGGCGGAGGGGTTGGCTAAAAAAACACCCGGCAATTTATCCTAATTCTCCTATTTTCCCAGTCAAAATTTAAACGTAACCTAGAAAATATCTTTTGGCTTGAACAATTTTCTAATTCCCAAACCGCTGATCGGCAAAGCGTTTTTGTCAACAATCTTTAAGCCGTTATAATCTTTTGGATTGTGGGAAGCGGTAATCATTAGGCCGCCGCCGGCTTTTAGTTTTTTTACCAAAAAATAAAACATCGGTGTCGTGGCCAAACCAACTTTAATAGCTTTTAGCTTTGAGTTTTGAGCTTTTAGTTGACCGAGAACTGCCTTATACAAACTCGGCGAACTTGGACGGATGTCGTGGGCGACCACTATTTTTAATTTTGAACTTGGGATTTGTCCGCCTGCGGCGGATCCACCTCTGGCGGAGAATTTGGAATCAAAATACAATGCCAAACGACGGGCAATCTCCGAAATAATTTTTTCGTTGATTTCGGACGGATACTTCCCCCTAATATCATTAGCCTTAAAAATTTCGGGTTTGATTTTTTCCGCGGTTGTCATCTTGATAATTCTAAATTAGAATTAATTAAATGGCAAAAGAAAAAAGATTAAAGGCGAAAGAAAAAAATCCAGCGCTTCATCCCGAAGCCAAAAAAAGCGTTTTCGCGATAATTTTTATCGGCCTGACGGTGTTTTTGCTTTTGGCCAGTTTTAAACAAGCCGGACCGGCCGGTAATTTTATTTACCGGACATTAAACCGTCTTTTGGGCTGGGGCTATTATCTTTTGCCAACGATTTTACTGATAGCGGCGCTGGCCATTTTAACTTCAAAACAAAAAAAGATATTCGGCATTACTTTATTGGGGGCCGTCTTGTTCGTCATTTCCGGCCTGGGCATTATTGATTTATTAGTCCATGGCGCCGGTGGCTTAATAGGAGAATTTGTCGGCGCCCTGGAAATGCCTTTCGGCCGTCCCGCCAGCCTGGTTATTGCCGTTACCCTGTTGATTTCTTCGGTCATCATTACCTTGAATATCCCCTTGAGAATCCCCCAACGAATCAAAGAAGAGAAAGCGAAAGAAAAAGAATGGGAAGAAGTTGAAATAGAAGAAACGCCGACCGAAGAAAATCGCGTCATGATAACCAAGCCCCAGGAGACCCCTCCGACTAAAAAAGAAAAAGAAGAAAAAAGGGAACAAGCGGAAGAAATCATTATTCCCAAAAAGATTTTAACCTTTAAAAATTACATAGTTCCGCCGCTTGACCTGCTTAAATCTTTCAGCGAAAAACCCACCATCGGCGACCTTCGGGCTAATGCCAATATTATTAAAAGAACATTGGAGGGATTCGGCATCCCGGTAGAAATGGGCGAAATTACCGTTGGCCCGGCCGTTACCCGTTACACCCTCAAACCGGCTGAAGGAGTAAAGCTTTCCAAAATTACGGCCTTGAATCAAGATTTGGCCATGACTTTGGCAAGCCACCCCATTAGAATTGAAGCGCCAATCCCCGGCAAATCCCTGGTGGGCATTGAAGTGCCCAATAAAGCGGCCGCCTTGGTGAGATTGGGCAGTTTAGTCGCTTCCCCGGAATTTCAAAATTCAGGTTCTCTGGGTTTTGTTTTGGGCCGAGACATTGACGGGAAACCAATCTTTGCCGATATCGACAGAATGCCCCATCTTCTTATTGCCGGCGCCACGGGCTCGGGGAAAAGCGTTATTATTCATTCTCTTTTGATTTCGCTTCTTTATAAAAATTCCCCCGCCACTCTTAAGCTTATCCTGATTGACCCGAAAAGAGTGGAGCTTTCAAGCTATGAAGGCATTCCTCACCTTATCGCTCCGGTCATCACCGAAAATAAATTAGCTATCAATGTCTTCCGCTGGGCGATTCAAGAAATGGATAAACGTTACAAAATACTGCTTGAAGCCGGCAATCGCGATATTCAGAGCTATAATGCCAAAGCCGAGGAGCCGTTGCCTTACATCTTAATCGTCATTGACGAGTTAGCCGATTTGATGGCGGCTTACGGACGGGAAGTGGAAGGGTTGATTATCCGTTTGGCTCAAATGGCCCGGGCGACCGGCCTTCATCTGGTGGTTTCCACCCAAAGGCCGTCAGTGGAAGTCGTCACCGGCTTGATTAAAGCCAACATCACCTCCCGCATCGCTTTGCAGGTAGCCAGCCAGATAGATTCCCGAACCATTCTTGACACGGCCGGAGCGGAAAAATTGTTGGGCCGGGGCGACCTGCTTTTTGTTTCGTCGGAATTTTCCAAACCGAAAAGAATCCAAAGTTGTTATGTTTCCGAAGAAGAAATAAAAAAAGTGACGAGCTTCACAAGAACCAACAACGAACCGGAAATAACCGAGGAAGAGCAAGAGAACGAATCGCCGTTATTAAACGACAACCAGAACCAGAACCAGAACCAGAATCAAAATCAGAAGTCGGCTTTTAATATTTTCAACCAGCCGTCGGAAGATGACGGAGACGAACTGTTTAATGAAGCGCTGGAAGTGGTGCAAGCGGCCAAAAAGGCCTCGGCTTCGCTGCTCCAGCGTCGCTTGAAAATCGGCTATGCCCGGGCGGCCCGGCTCTTGGATATTATGGAAAACAAAGGAATAATCGGGCCGGGCGAAGGAGCCAAGCCCAGAGAAGTTTACTTTGATGAAGCCAGCGGATTAGTTGAAGAATCAGAGCCAAATAGCGAACAGCTTTAAATTACGAGAATAAAGGCCGCAAACAGCCGGCAAAACCCCAACCGCCAAAATTTTACAAAAAAAATCAGGCGGATATAATTAAGACATGCTGGCTGAAATCCTGAAAGATAAAAACATCACCATAACCAAGCTCTCGGAATTAACCGGAATCTCGGAAAGATTTTTGGAATCGCTGGTTGAAGAAAAATACGAAAAATTGCCGCCATCGCCTTATGTCCGAAATTATTTTTTTAAGATTGCCGACGTTTTGGGGCTTGACGGACAGAAACTCTGGCAGGAACATCAAAAAAACGCCCAGCTCAAAAAATCCGGCCTGAATGACCGGCTGCCCCTTAATCGTTACCGCCCCAAACCTTTAAACAAAACTATTGTTTTTTTATCTATGGTTGTCGTTTTGCTTACCGGCTATTTTATTTTCCGATACGATTTTTTCCTGGGGAAACCCGCCTTGTCGCTGACGGGACAATTAATGAACTCAAGCGATTTGGTTATCGCCGAACCAATTATTAAAATTGAAGGCCAAGTGAAATCGGGAGACCAATTAACCATTAACAATGAAAAAGTTTACGTTGACGAAGCCGGTTATTTCCAAAAAGATTTTTCTCTCCAAACCGGATTGAATATAATCCAATTCCGAATAAAAAGATTTCTCGGTCGGGAAACAACAATTACTAAACAGGTTTTATATTTACCCAACAATGGACAAGGCCAACCAAGATAAAGATTTTTCCGATTTAATAGAAAATCTCAAGGATAAATTCGGGGAAGGAGCGATAATGCTTTTGGGGGATCAAAAAATCGCCAAAACTGAAACCATACCCTCCGGCGCTTTTTCGTTAGACCTGGCTCTGGGAGCTGGCGGTTTGCCGCGCGGCCGGACCGTGGAAATTTATGGCCCGGAAATGTCGGGCAAAAGCACGCTCACCCTCCACGCCATCGCCGAACTGCAAAAAAAAGGCGGCAAAGCGGCTTACATTGACGCCGAACACGCTTTTGACATTGATTACGCCAAAAAATTAGGGGTCAAAACCGACGACCTTTTGCTTTCCCAGCCGGACTGCGGCGAAGACGCTTTAAACATCCTGGAAAGCCTGGTCAGGTCGGGAATGATTGATTTGGTCGTGGTGGATTCGGTGGCGGCTTTAACGCCGCGAGCGGAAATTGAAGGCGAAATGGGCGACCAATTTATGGGCCTGCAAGCCCGGATGATGGGCCAGGCCATGAGAAAACTAACCGCCATCGCTTCCAAATCAAAAACCGTCATTATTTTCATCAACCAAATCCGGATGAAAATCGGCATTATGTTCGGCAATCCGGAAACGACCCCGGGCGGCCGGGCTTTAAAATTTTTCTCTTCTATTCGGATTGACATCAGGGCAAGAGCCAAGCTCAAAAAAGGCGAAGAAATAGTCGGCCAGATGGTTGAAGCCAAAGTGGTCAAAAATAAAGTGGCGCCGCCTTTTAAAACCGCCGAGTTTGAAATCATTTACGGCCAGGGAATTTCTCCCGAAGCCGATGTTCTAAATACCGCCCTGAAATACAACACTGTCGTTAAATCCGGCAATACTTACAGCTTCGGGAAAGAAAAGCTGGGCGTGGGCTTGGAAGCGACTAAAGCGAAGCTAAAAGAAGATAAAAAACTCTTGGAAGAAATAAAAAAACAAACTTTCGCCGCCGCTCAAACACCGGCTAAAGCGTAAACTCCAACAGAGATTTAATTTACCTGGCACATCTTGGCGGTTACGTAAGGGTTGGTTATCGTCGCCGCTACCCCTGAACCCGTTGAACCTGAATCAAAAGTTACAGAATAAGTTGGCACATTCCCATCTCCTTCTCCATTCGTAGGCCATTGTTGCGCACCGCTTCCTGCACCTGAATATACCGTTACAGGATGAGTATGACTGGGTAAATTTGCTGTGGCTATACTTAATGTATCAGAACCACCAGTAGAACCTTGCGTTGCGTTTATCCTTAAAAATTTATTGGCATAGGTTGCCGATGCGTCAGTCGTGCCCGCGGGACAACTCCCCGTTATCATCATAAACACCGCCCCGGAAGGCAAAGTTACGCCGGGAGAAGAAGGCGCCTGCCAACTTGCCAATCCAGCGGCATCGGAAGTCAAAACCTTGTTTGCGCCCGGAACACCGCCGGTAATTTTTATTTGACCCGCGATTTCCAATTTCGCCCCCGGCGCCGCCGTCCCGATGCCGACATTGCCGGAAGAATTGATATAAAAAGAATTGGCAGGAGCGCCGGAACCGACACCGACAACGCCGCCTCCGGTAGTCGGATTGCCTGTCGGATTATTAAAAGCCAAAACAATAACGCCGACCAGGAGACCGACTACTAAACCCGAACCCAGTTTAAATAAGAAAGATTTAGACATAATGATGACATTATATCATGCCTGAAGAAATTTTTTTATAATGTTAGCGGTTTTTTCAGCGTCATGCCTGATAAAGCCCCGCGGTCTCATTAAATCAGCCGCTATCAAAATCGGCTTTTTGTTTGTTTTTTTAAAATCGTTTTCCACTAGATATGCCCGTTCCGAAACGTAAGGCCGCAATCTGACGGGCGCGGGTTTTTTGCTGTTGACCGCCACATAATCCAAAACTCCTTTTCCTAAATAATTTTCCAAGACCCTCAAAAAATCCGAAGCCCGGAAACTATCGGTCTCGCCGTGCTTGGTCATTAAATTGACAAAATAAATAATTTTGGCATTGGTCTGCTTCAGAGATTTTTTCAGACCCCTCACCAAAAGATTGGGGATCAAACTGGTATAAAGATCGCCAGGACCAATGATAATTAAATCAGCCGCCAGAATTTCTTTTTCGGCTTCGGAATTTAATCTCGCCGTTGGTTTTAACCAAACTTTTTTTATCTTTAAATGGCCATCGTGTCGCGGAATATCAATATTGCTTTCTTTGGAAACAATCTGGCCATTTTCTAATTTAGCGTGAAGCCGGGTGTGCTGAAGCGTTACCGGTATCACTTTTCCTTTTAAAGCAAAAATTTTACTGGCTTCTTTTATCGCCTTGTCAAAACTGCCGGTAATCCGTTCCAAGGCGGCAATCATTAAATTGCCAAAAGTGTGACCGGCTAAGCCCCGACCTTCTTTAAAGCGATAATTAAAAAGCTCGGATAAAATTTTGTTATCCGAGCAAGCTAAGGCAACAATGGCTCGACGAACGTCGCCGGGCGGCAAAATCCCAAATTCTTCCCGTAAAATCCCGGTAGATCCGCCGTCATCAGCCATGCTAACAATAGCCGAAACATCGTCAAAATAATTTTTTAAGCCGTTGAGAACGGAAAAAATTCCCGTTCCGCCGCCGATAACGACAATCTTTTTCTTCTCTTTTTTTATCACCCCGTCGCCTTTGGAAGATATTTTTCTTTTACCGAAGCGAGAATTCATTGCTTATCTTAGAATAATAAAATTTAACCCTTTTAAAAAGACAAATTTTGAATAAATGAAAATATAAAGCTTCGCAATCTTCCAAAGGCGCGGGGTCACTGATTTAATTCCTTAAAAATTTCATCAATAGCGTTGCCGGTGGAACTGCCGGTTCCCGTTTTGCCCAACAAATCGCTTTCCTTGTTTAAATCCGAAAAACCGAACATTTCTTCAAAACTGGCTCCCCATGAATTTGGAACCGAGCTCGTAGTGGCCGGAGAAGTTGAAGAAGTTGAAACCGGCGCGACGGGAGCCAGAGAAGCGGCGCTATTTTTTTCTATTTCAGGAGAGGAGCTTCGCGGTTGCGGTTTAGAAAAATTACCAACAGGAAAAGAAAAAGCCACCAAGCCAAAAACGGTAATAACAACAACAAAACCGATAAATATTTTTTTATAAATTTTCATTTTTTCGGGGAGACATAGGGGATTTGCACCCCTGCCGAAGGCTCCACAAACCTTTGTGCTGCTGCTACACCAATGTCTCCATTAATTTCTGGTTCTCCTTTATATTATGATGAACCAAATGATGACAATTATAACAGAGCCAAATCAAATTTTCCACTCTGCTATTATTTCTGTTTCTATCAATATGATGCACGGCTAATAATCTTTCGTCTCTTATTCCACATCTTTTACAGATTTGAGGCCTATTCTGACGAAGTAATATGTCCCTATAAATACTTCCACCTCCTTTCCAATTTGAATGGTTGCTACCTATATATATGATAGAATTTCTCCAAATTGTTTGGCAAGATTTACTACAAAAATATTTTTTGCTCTTTGACCTTTTAAGATTTTTCAGCGTTCTATAGATCTTCTTTTTACAAAGGAAACACTCAACGAACCTTCCATTTTTAAGACTTTCATGTTGGCATTTTATTGAACAATATTTGCCCCATCCCTTTTTTATCCAATTTGGTTTCGCATAAAAATCATTTCCGCATGTTTTACATTTCATGGTGGGCATATTATTTATAATATACTGAAAATTACTAAAAGGCAAGCAACTAGATTCTGATTTTATCCACAACACATGGTGCTTCCGTAGAAAAATAAAAAGGCAGACTATAATTTTAGTCTGCCTTTTAAGTTCGGCAATCAAAGAATTATCGACTAAATCAAAATTTTATTTGGGTTGAGCATGGCAATACCTCTTTCACTCCCTTTTTCACTCCCTTGTCTAATCATTGTATTATTCACATCTTAGATATTTTCATAATGATTTATCAAACAATCTTTTCCGTTAATTGTCAAAGCAACTAAATCAATTCTCCAGCCGGCCTTTTCGTCTATTTTTTCCGGAAAGGCGCCAGCATACAAAGAAGCGATTCTTTTTGTTTTTTTGATTTTGGCTTGAGTCATTTGCATTTCCGGCTCAATTGCTGAATTCGGCAATTGGGGATAACTATTTGCCTGATTGCCGAATTGATTGCCGAATTGCCGCATTGTCTTCACCTCCACAAAAACTAAGGTTTTGTCTGGACTTTTGGCAATGATGTCTAATTCTCCCCAGGGCTTTCTATGGTTGCGTTCAATGATTTTATAATTCTTGTCCACAAGATATCTACAGGCCAAATCCTCGCCTAATTTTCCTAATTCAGTTTTTGGGGTCATATTTTATATGATATAATATTTAGAATGATTAATAAATATATAGGAATTCTTTCTTTTGAATATATTCGCGGATTAGTTGAAGGAGAAGGTTGTTTTACTTTTGATAAGCGTACAACCAAATATAAAAAATCAATTAAAATAGAGAAAATTCCGACTTTCGTTATCCAGATGCATGAACGCGACCGGGAATTATTAAGAAAATTAAGAAATACTTTAGGATTGCCGAATTCTATCTATATTTTAGGACCTTATAGGAAAGACGGTATTAATCGGGGGAGAATGGCTAAATTGATTGTTCGTGACTACATATCTCTAAAAGATAAAATCATTCCTTTATTTTATAAGAAATTGCATGGTTATAAAGCTAAGCAATTTATGGAGTGGTTAGAAAATATTGGTAATTCAGATGTGCTATATCCTTATAGAAATCTTTATAAATTATATAAATCGGGATTTTTTGATGAAAATATTCATTTGTGTCCCTAAAAATTAAAAACCAGCTTTCAAAATTTTCAAAAACGATTGTTTGCGCATAAACATCGTTTTTTGCATTTTTTCGTCAAAATCCAAAAAGCGTAGTATTCATCGCATTACTGGCCTGTCTGGCAAAAAATGTAAAATATCGATGTTTTACACAAAAGTGTAAAACATTTTGAAAGTGTAGGTTTTATCTATATTCTTCAATAAGCTCATAAAACCTACGTTTTTATTTATTGAGCTGAATCAACCTACTCCTTGGCTTACCTCGTTAGATTTTTACCTAGTGGACGGTGCTGGGATTGAGCCAGCGGCCTCTTCGGTGTAAACGAAGCGCTCTGCCATTGAGCTAACCGTCCTCTTCTTATCTTATTTTAGTTTATTTTCAAAAAAAATAAACCCCGTCATTTTTATAAGTTGACGGGGTTAAAATTAACGTTTGGGGAAGACTAACTCATTAAACGTGGAGGGCGTCCCGACTAAAAATATCGCTAAAGCGCAGACTAAAAGAATAAAACATCCGAAAGTAATTACTAAAATCTTCAAAAAAATCATTTTAAACCTCCTTCCAGAAAAATCCAGAAATTACTTTCTGCCTAAAACCAATAATTAAAAGCCAGTAATTTGGAAATGTCTTCCAATGGCAGATTTCTTGGATTTTAATATCGCCGAGCATCTGATGGACATCGCTTTCAATTTTATTAAAATTTTTAGGACTCGTCATTTCTCCTCCTTTTTGATTAACATCCATTTTTAAATTACCAAAGAACGACTATAATAATACAGCAAAAACAAGAAAGTTGTTAAGCCTTTTCAGAAAAGCGCGAAATTGCTATAATGCCATAATTGAAAATATGCGGAAAAGGATTATCATTTATATAATCATCTTGGTGATTTTGTTGGGGCTGTATTTGATTTTGACGCCGCGAGCGACAAAAATTTCTTCAGAAAATCTTTCGCCTCAATTTCAACAAGAAGAAATTCGGGCCGTAAATCAATCATCGGCTTTCCGCGGGCCCACCGGTTCGCCTTCGGTCAAAGGACCAGGCAGCCAGCCGCCACAAGAATAGAATTTAGAAAATAAATCTATAATTTAGGGTTTAAAAATTGCGGGAGTAGTTCAGTAGCAGAACGTCTCGTTGCCAACGAGAAGGTCGCGGGTGCGAATCCCGTCTCCCGCTCCATTGATTAGACTTTACGATTTCTGATTTGCGCGCGCCACCAAAAAATTCTTCTAATAAGGAAAAGAATGTTTTGCTTGGCGGCGAGCGTCAGCGAGCGGCGGCTGGGCGGCTTCCCTTGTTCAGCCGTTTTTGATAAAGTAAGTTCGAGCGCAGTCATAAAGATACCCCAAAGAGAACTTTAACAAAAAATTAAAAAGGGAGGTATAAACCATGAAAAGAAAATATGTGTTTTTAGATAGAGATGGAACTTTAATTTTTGAACCGCCAGACACATTTCAAATTGACGGCATTGAAAAACTCCGGATACTTGACGGAGTAATTGAGGGTCTTCAAAAACTGAGGTCTTTAGGATATGGGCTCATAATGATTTCAAACCAAGATGGCTTAGGAACCCCTTCTTTTCCTAAAAATGATTTTGAGGCTCCTCATAATCTAATGCTGAAAATCTTTAAACAAAACGGCATAGTGTTTGAGAAAATATTTATATGCCCCCATCTTTCTCAAGATAAATGCGCCTGCCGTAAACCCAAGACCGGCTTGGTAGACAAATATCTAAAAGCCAATAAAAACAGAATTGAGTTTAAAAAATCTTTTGTTTGTGGAGACCGGGAAAGCGATAAACAATTTGCGAAAAATTTAGGGTTTCGCTTTATCCTAGCCGAAACTAACGGTTCTTTCATAAAAGTTATCCAAAAATTAAAGGAGAAAAAATAGCCGAGGTTTAGGCCTCGGCTTTTGTTTTTAAGAAAAATTTTCCGTATGTTCCTTAAAAAACTCAATCAATTTTTCAGTGATTTCTCCAACTCGGCCGTTTTTGATTTTGAATCTATCAATTCTTACCACCGGCATAATTTCTTTGTCGGTGGCGGTCATGAAACATTCGTCGGCTTCCAAGGCCTCTTTTAAATAAATATCTTTTTCAACAATCTTAATTTTATTTTTTTTGGCCAATTTGATGACCAATTTTCTGGTTACTCCTTTTAAAATCTCGGTTTTGGACGTAAACAGGATTTTATTTTTCACCATGAAAAAATTGGAAGTAGAGGCCTCTAAAACTTTTCCTTGCCAAACATAAAGAATTTCCGCGGCTTTTTTCCGCAAAACATCGCGCCATCGGGAAACCGCCAGCAAATAATTGGTGGTTTTTATTTCCGGAAATTCCCGGCGATAATTAAAGGTCAGAATTCTGACTCCGTTTGAATAAACTTCCTTGGGGGAAAAAGAAGGTCTGGCAACCATGATAAAAAAAGTCGGCCTGGCGGAAGTTTTGCCGTCCGCGGTTTCCCCGCCGGTTAAAACAATCCGAAAGCCCAATTCCCGGAAATTTTTATTTCTTTTGATTAATTCCAAAACAATCCTTTCTATTTCTTTTACGGAAAACGGCGGCTTCAAATTAAAAGCCGCGGCCGATTTGAAGAAACGACGAAGGTGATCTTCTAAGTGAAAAGGTTTTCTGTCGTAAGTCCTGAAATAATCAAAAATCCCGTAACCGCGAAGCAAGCCAAGCTCGTTAACCTTAATAAGGGCTTTTGAGCCGTCAATAAATTTTCCGTTGAGATAATGAATCACTGTCCCATGATTCATGATTTTTTATTTGGTCTTGATAATCTGGTCTATCAAACCGTATTCCTTGGCATCCTGGGGAGTAAGATAAAAATCGCGGTCGGTGTCTTTTTCTATTTTATTTATCGGCTGGCCGGTGTGTTTCGCCAGAATTTGAGTAATGCGATTTTTCACCTGGATGATGTGCTTAGCGGCAATCTGGACTTCCGTAGCCTGGCCTTCAACTCCGCCCATTACCTGGTGAAGCAAAATTTCGGAATTAGGCAAAGCCAATCTTTTGCCTTTCTGGCCGGCGCCCAAAAGAATGGCGGCGGCTGAAGCGGCCATCCCCACGCAAATCGTGGAAACATCGGGCTTAATGTATTGAATGGTGTCGTAAATAGCCAAACCGGCGGTGGCCACCCCTCCGGGGCTGTTAATGTAAAGCTTGATGTCTTTCTTGGGGTCTTCGTGCTCCAGAAACAAAAGCTGGGCTATGACTATGTTGGCCAAAGCGTCGTTAATCGGTCCGGCCAAAAAGACAATCCTTTCTTTCAGCAAGCGGGAATAAATATCGTAAGCGCGCTCGCCCAACGGCGACTTTTCAATAACCGTCGGAATTAAATATTGGCCAAAAATTTCTTCTTCGGATTGATTGGTTATTTTTTTGTTCATTTTTTATTAATTAATTATAATTAATTTTTATTTCAGACGCGATTATTCCGGCTTTTCGGTTTGTTCGGCTTTTTTAATTTCTTCGGCAACAATATTTGCCGCCGGAGTTTCTTCTACGTCAACCACTCCTCCTTGCTGAATTTCTTCGGGCCGGGATTGAGAACGGACATCAATTTTGAAACCGGTTAATTTAGCGGCCAAACGCACGTTTTCGCCTCCTTTGCCCAAAGCCAAGCTTAATTGATCTTCGGCCACGAAAACCCGAGCCTCGCGCCGAGGCAAAATTTCAACCGAAATGACTTTGGCCGGCGAAAAAGCGTTAGCGATAAATTTCGCCGGTTCTTCCGCCCATTCTATAATGTCAATTTTCTCGTTGCCTAGTTCATTGGTCACGGCCATTACCCGCGTTCCTCGCTGGCCAACCATGCTTCCAACCGGATCAACCTTTTCTTCTTTGGAATAAACTGAAACTTTAGTCCGATGGCCGGATTCGCGGGCCATAGCTTTTATCTCAACTACTCCTTCGGCGACTTCCGGAACTTCCAATTCAAAAAGCTTGACCACGAATTGGGGATGGCTTCGGGAAAGAATAACGCCCGGTAATTTCGCGTCTTCCTGGACAGCCAAAACGTAGAACCGCAATCGTTCGTTGAGGCGATAATGCTCGCCGGGGATGCATTCATTGGGAAACATCACTCCCAGAGTCCGGCCCAAATCCACATAAACATTGCCGCGGTCAAAACGCTGGACAACGCCGCTGATGATTTCGCCTTCTTTGCCCTGGAACTCGGCGCGAACCGCTTCCCGTTCCGATTCTTTCAATTTTTGCAGAATAACCTGCTTGGCGGTTTGAGCGGCGATCCGGCCAAAATCTTCATGCTCCTCCAAAGGAAATTCCAATTCTTCATCAAGCGCGACATCGGGTTTAATCTTTTTGGCCTCTTCAAAAAGAATATGGCGGTCAGGATTATATCTTGGCTTTTCTTCTTCCACCGAAGATATCGTTGCTCCCCCTTCGGCTTGCTCGGCTTCGTCAAATCTGACCGTGGTTTCATCAACAACGGTTTTTACCTGCCGGAATTTAAGCGCGCCGGTTTTCAAATCAAATTTGGACTTCACAATTTCCGATCTCTCGCGGTACTGTTTTTTGTAGGCGGCGGCGATGGCCTCTTCGATACCGGCCAATACTTCCTTCGGCTCAATTCCTCTTTCTTCAGAAATCTGATTTACCGCCGAAGCTAATGTCTTAAGATCCATTTTCATATTTTTTATTAAATTTTATAAAAATAGTCGCCATTCGGGGCGACCTTTATTAATAAATACATTATAGCACCGGCTAAGCCAATGTCAATCCCCGCTAATTTAATTATTACGAAACAGGCGACGAACAAACATCCCCGTTTTCAAAACCGCAACCACTTGAAAATACTTTCAAGCAGGGAATCTTCGTATGCTTCTTCGGTTAACTTTTGGCTGATAATGCCGCGGACGGCCGAAGAAACACCGGCGTCAACGAAAATCTTCAGATAAGGGTTGAAATGGGTTTTTCTTTTTAGGATTAATTCTTCAAAGTTTTTATCTTCGTCGTCAGACCGGAAACAAAAATTTTCCAAATCGCTGAAAAGATAAACTTTGCCGGCAATGGCAATTCCTTTGTCATCGGCTTTAAATTTGATTAATTCCGGCTGGCGACGGGCTAAAATCAAAACCGAAATTTCAGCCAATAAAATAAAAATGGCGAAAAGAAAATTTTTTTGCCAGACGGCGAAAGCCGTTAATAAAATAGCAATAATAAAACTCAACCAATACCAGGAAACGTCTTTGAGATAATACCTGAAAGCCGGCGCCTGCCATTCCACTATCGCGGGCTGACGCGAGCCAGACGCGGATTCACGCAGATCAACTTCTAATCGCGTATTATTGATTTCTTTTTTGGATTTTTTGATGTCGTCCATAAGAGCGCCAACTAATAACCTAACAACTGATGGCTAATGACTATTTTGTAGCCCCAACCGGAGTCGAACCGGTGTTTTTGGGATGAAAACCCAATATCCTAACCACTAGATGATGGGGCCATAGCTTACATTTTACACATCTAGCATCGCATTTTATTTGGCTTTTGGCAACTCAACTAACAATTTTGAACCCCTCCCTTCGCCATCGGATTCAGCCCGGATTTTGCCCTGATGGGCTTCAACAATTTCTTTGCTGATGTAAAGGCCCAAACCGCTGCCATGAATGGTTTCTCCGGCGCCCCGAGAAAATTTTTGGAATAATCCTTGAGTCGTGTCGCGGCTCATTCCTTGGCCGGAATCACTCACCGCGATTATCGCTTTCTCCTTGCTTTCAACGCTTATTTTCACGTATCCCTTGTCGGTATATTTTATGGCGTTATCAATTAAATTTTGAAAAACCTGGCTCAATTTATAAGTATCGCCGTCAACGTAAATTTCCGCGGGCGAAGATTCAAAAATCAAATCCAAATTTTTCTGGCGGGCGAATATTTGAAACCCGTCAATGATATCTTTCAAAAACCTGTTTAATTCAAGTTTCTGAAATTCATAATGCATCTTTCCTTCCTCAAGATGATGAAGGTCCAAGAGATTATTCAGCAACATCACTAATTTGCCAGCGGCGGCTTTAATTTTTTTGAAAACATCCGAAACCGCTTCGGCGTCGCAAATGGTTTTATCTTCCACCAGAGAAGCGTATCCTTTTATGACAACCAACGGATTTTTAATCTGGTGAGCCACAATTGACAAGAGCTCGGTCTTGAATTCGCTTAATTTCTGAATTTCTTCTCTTTGCCGGACTTCTTTCAAAACACTGCGGATTAATAAAAACCCGAAGAAAATTAATAATATCAAAAAGCCGCCGTTGATGAATCTTTCATGGGAAGTTACGGAGAGCAACAGCCGAATAAGAGTAAAAATCCAGATAGCAAAAACCAAAAGCTCGGTGGCGATAACACGGATGTTAAAAAGATGATGCTTCGCGATTGCGTAACCCATGGCAATGATAAAAATAATTGAGCTAGGAGAATCAAAAGAAATAAGGGTTGTAATTCCAAATAACGGCAAAATAAAACTGACAATAGAAACAACTATTGCGAAACTAGACACGCCGAATATCACATACCTTAATTGGAGTCTTTGAGCGTCTGTTGATTTTTTGAAATAGGCAAACAGTAGATATAACATATAAAAAATAATCGCTAAAGAATAACCGGAGTAAACTGGGTAAAAAATACCAAATGTTCCTTTAAAACTTCCGATCAATCCTTTTTGGGTGTCTTCAATGATAAAATTAGTAAAATATGTCAGGAAAAATAAAATTCCCGCGGGAAAACAAATAAAAAAATAGTGCTGTTTTTTAACTTCTTTTCTCACCAAATTTAAAATCCAAATGAGAGCGGTTGGGGCAACGAGCACTCCGGCAGCATAACTATTTTTCACCCAAAAGTCCCAAGGTTCTAAAGCCATAAGAGGGTTGGAAACAACCCAGTACGCTGTAATAAAAACAAGCAAGGCAAAGAGTTGGCTCAATCTTTCCTTTCGACCCTGCAACCAAACGCAAAAACCAACAACAAGCTCAAGCGTGGCTGCAATAAAAATTATAAAAGAGGTAATGGGCATAATCTAAAAATTACTTTTTTCTTAAATCATCAATAGATTTATTTTTTAACCATTGAATGGATTTTTGAATACCATATTCTAAGGAAGTGCTTGGTAAATATCCCAAAATTTTCTTTGCTTTTTCAGTATTTACTTTTATGCTTCTTCCTGTCATTTCTACGACAGTTCGTGTCAATAGCGGACGTTTTTTCTTTTTTAGAGTTTTCGCCATCCCTTCCATCATTATGGCTAAAAAATAAGCAGTTGTATAAGGCCAGGTTAAAAAATGCTTCTCTTTTATCCCCATACCCGCAGATATATACCTAACTAACTTTTCCCAAGTGATTTCGCCATCGGATATTAAAAAAATCTCTCCGCGCGCGGCCTCAATTTCTCCAGCTTTAATGATCGCATTACTAAGATTATCACTATAAACCAAAGGCACAAAATTTTTTGAACTTCCAATAAATATCATCAGGCCTTTTTTGACTTGATAAGCAATTTCCGGAAAAAATGTCGTATCTCCTGGACCGTAAATCCATGATGGACGAATAATAACAAAATCCAAACCGTTAGTTTTGCTATTCAAAACCAATTTTTCTGCCTGAACTTTTGTATATCGGTAAGGAGCTTTTGAAAATGTATACTTCGTAGTTTCGTCTATACAAAAATGATGTTCGTAGTCTGAAACATCAACGGTACTAATGTGGATAAATTTTTTTACTTTATTAGCGATTGCCACCTCTAAGATATTTTTTGTTCCCTGAACATGCACATTTTCATACAACGATTTAGGGGCCCAATCGGTAACAACGCCGGCAAGGTGATAAATCTTATCCACTCCACTTAAAGCGTTTTCAAATGTTTTTCTATCTCGAATATCACCGACAATTTTTTCAATCAATGGATTATTAATTTTTGATTGACTGACGGAACGAACCAAAACTTTTACTCTGTCTCCCTTGCGTATTAGTAAAGGAATAAGCGATTGCCCCAAGAACCCTGTTCCTCCTGTAACAAACACAGTTTCCATAATGGAAAAATCTAAATGAGATTAAATTTTTTACCTATATCAGAAGATACATTCAATAAAATATCAACCTGCTCTCTTGTGTGGGTCGCCATTAAAGAAAAACGAATTCTTTCTTTTCCTTCCGGCACCGCTGGTCTTCTGATGCAAGGAGCGAGAATATTATTGTCAACAAGAGCCGAATAAAATTTTATCGCTTTTTCTTCCGAGCCAATAAATAAAGGCACGATAGTGCTTTCCTGCCCCAATACCGTGAAGCCTAGTTTCTTTAAATTACTTCTTAAATATTCCGCGTTAGTTAATACTTGTTGGCGTAAATGATCTCCGTTTTCAACGATTTTTAGCGCCTCTATTAATCCGACAACGATTGCCGGTATAATCGGGTCTGAAAAAATATAACTCCTGGCGGTAATACGAAGATAATCGGTAATTGATTTATTCGCGACGACAAATCCGCCAATACTTCCGAATGCTTTTGTAAAGCTACCCATAGCTAGGTCTATGTTTTTTGCCACCCCCAAATGATGGGCCGTGCCAGCGCCTTTTGCTCCCAATATCCCTGTCCCGTGGGCGTCATCAACCATTATTAAGGCATTGTATATTTTTGCCAATTCCGCGATTTCTTTTAATTTGGCAAGGTCGCCGTCCATGCTAAAAACTCCATCGGTCAATATCAGCTTTCTTTTTTGCCTGCTTGCCTTTAAAATCCTTTCCAGCTCACCCATATCGCTATGTTTATAAACTGTTCTTTCCGCGCTAGCCAGCCTTACTCCATCAATGATGCTGGCATGATTTAACGCATCGCTAATAATTATTCCCGGCTTTTCATTAAATAAAGTAAAATAAGGAAAAGGATCTGCCAGCATTCTGATAACGCCTACGTTGGCCAAAAAACCAGAAGAGAATGTGATAGAATCTTCGCAATCTAAAAATTGAGCTAGTTTTTTTTCAAATTCCACCTGAACATCTAAAGTGCCTGACAAAAGACGGGTGCTGCCAGAACCGACCCCGTATTTCTCTATGCCCTTAATCACTGCCTGCTTGATACGATAATCGCCAGCTAATCCTAAATAATTATTTGAACTAAAAGTCAAATATTTTTTGCCATTAATTATAATTTCCGGCGATGACGATGGACCGTCAATGGTATAAATTGCCGGATAAAGATCTTCTTTTCTGATAAAATCTAAATAAGTCTTAAAATAATTAGTTCCTTTGTCGAATCCGGTTTCCTTGCCGATTCTATTAAAAAATTTCAAAATTTTATTAAGCATAAAGTTTGCCAAATCTCCAAACAAAAAAGCGCCATTTAATAGCGCTTTTAAGACAAAATCATTTGCCGGCCGTTGCGGTGGACGAGCCCTGAAAATTGCTTGATTGTCTTTTTCCAACCGACGGCTTTCATATTGAATATAGTACAAGATCGTAAAGAAAAATCAACTTGAAAAATATTTTTTGCCATATAATTAATTTTTCATAGATATTTTCGAGATAAAGCTTTTATTAAATCTTTTTCTTCCTCAATTTTTTTGAATCTTTTATAATTCCACTTGAATACCCCCTCGGGTTTTAAATAAATGTTTCCCGCGCATGCCAACATGGCCATTTGAGGTAAAATTTCTATGTCTTTTTTTGATAATTTAATTTTTTGATAATAATTTTTCAAAAAAAGCTCAAATTCGCTTTTTAAAAAAATGGCTTCCGATCTGTGCTTCGTTCTCATCCCAAATCTAGAAAAATCAAAAGGGGTAAAGTTAAACATAAAAGCAATCATTTGGCCAAGATCATAAACAATCGGACCCCGCGAGATGTCATCAATATCAATTAAAAAAAGTTTTTTTCTGCCCAAAACATTGAAATAACTAATATCGCCATGAACCAAACCGGTTGTCGCGCCAAATATAGGCGAAAATGAACTGCAAAAACTGATTATTTCTTTTCTGATTTTGATATCTATCTTCTTTTTTGAAAAAGTTGCTTTCAGTCTTTCAATTTTTCCTTTAATATCTAATTTGGGAATTTTACTGTTTCCAATTTTGATTTTGTGAAATTCACCGACAACGCGACCAAGCTCCGAAAAAAAATATCGCGATGGATGATTTTCTTTTTGATCAATAAATTCCGACAAAAACAAGATGTTGCCTGATTGCAGAAAATATTTTTTGTTTGATTTTGCGCTAATAATAGCAGGAATATTAACGCCTTGTTTCTTAATTTTAGATACAAATTCCAATCTAACAATCAATTCTCTATTGCCTGGAACAACCTTAAGAACATATTTATTTTTGTCGTTCCCAATTAAAAAAGCTTTCCGCTTTTCTCGTGTCTCAAATTTCTTCAAAAAAACAGGATTTTTGAAATTATATTCTTTTTTGATTTTTTCAATTATTGAGGAATTCATTATTTTTAAATAATAGCATTTTACTTGCTAAATAAAAAATCGGGAAAGTGAATGAGTCGCTTTCCCGATATGCCATTACTTGGAGTAATTGTTACTTTTGAGAACTACGCGAAGGACATCCAACGCAAGAAGACGCCTTGCTTTTTCTAGCCGATGACCAAACCGTTTTTATCGGTTTTTTCGCTGACTTTTTCATTTTTTACCTCCTTTCTTTTTTGCAAAAGCCACATTTATCGCATTCAACATATGCTCCGGTTGCGTTAATACATTTCCCGCATCGGTATAATTGATACCCGGACAAAAATTAAAAACTTTTTTTGCCGGAATATCTTTCCATTTTAACGACCCGATTTTTAGCATACTTTCCCCATAAACAATTTCCCTGCTTTTCTTTTTTAAAAAAATATTCCCAACTGGCAAAGGCAACTGACTACACGGAAAGACATCGCCGTTTGCTGATATTGCAAATATAGCTTTTCCAGCTTCGCAAACAAGTTCGTTGGAGTTATAATTTTGCGTCTCCGAAATAAAATCTGGGTTTTTCCTTACAAAATCTCTTAGGTTTTCACCAGAAATATTTAATCGGTTCTTTCTCGCCTGACCATAATATTCATTAGCTATCGGCCAAGAAAAATTTTGAGCAATTTTCTTTTTTCGAAAGAAAAGTTTAGCGCTTTCCCATGAAACAAAATTTCTTTTCATTAGAGGCGTTGCCACTTCAACAAAATATCCCATTTTTACCAGTAAATGAAGATTTCCGAGAGTACGCTTTAGCGACCCTGAACTTTTTGTTATATCATCATGAATTTTTGAAACAGCAGAATAAACTGATGTCTGTATTCGGCCTATTCTAAAATTTCCGTATTCATTAGATAGAAACCATTCAGGCAAGTATTGCAAATTACTAAATATTTCTACCAGAAACCCTTTTTCTGTCGCTATTCGCAATAAACTCAAAAGACTTTTGCCGATAAACGGTTCGCCCCCGCTTATTACAACTAGAAAAACTCCCAAAGATTTAAGCTCGTCAAAAAAATCGCCGATACCAGATTCGTCCATCCGTTCAAGAAATCCCGGCTTAGAAGAACGCAAATTTTTGTTCCCGACATAACAATGAACGCATCTTAGTGAACATCTTCGGCTTAATTCAATGTTTACCGTTGTCGGAAAATTGAACGCAAGACCAAGCTTGATCAAATTTTTGCGGCACAACCTAGAATTATATTGGCCGCTTATATTTTTGAAAAAGTTTTTAGTGTCGCTGTCAAATTTATAGTTATCCGGCTTATTGACAATCTTTTTCGCTTCAATATTGCCTGTTTCAACTGAAACAATCTGTCCGTTTGCGCAATTCAGAAAGTGAGCATAGCTTCCCATATTCCGCCATATAATCGCAGACATAACCACCTCCTTTTTCAATTTTTAATGTTCAATCCAATATTTATACCAATATCAATATCTAACAAATGAATTGTTTTGTCAAATTTACTGCTAAGAATTAGCAACTATTATCTAATCGATCAACTTGGAAATTTCTCGCATTATTTTTGCCGTGCTTTCTTCCAGTGAAAGATTGCCCAAAGAATGAATCGGTTTTCCTATTTTTATTTTTATTTTTTTTGATTTTAAAATTTCAAAAGTCCCGTTTAGCCCAACCGGAACAATTGACACGCCGGTCGCCTGATGAAGATAGGCCGCGCCTTTTTTGCCCAGTTGAAGTTTTCCGTCGCGCGTTATTTTCCCCTCGGGATAAATCCAGACTTTGGCTCCTTTTTTTAATACCTTAATGGCTTCGGCCAAGTTTTGCCGGAAATCGCCCATGCCCCGGACAACAGGGATAGAGCCGTTTGCTCTCACATAAAAAGCCGTAAAGAGAGAAAACGGGAAAGGGAAAGGGTTTTCCCAGCCAAAATGCTCTTTCGCCACCAAAAACCTTATTGGATAAAATTTAACCGGCGCGACCAAGTCCCTTGGCATCGCGGCGGCGCAAATCGGGCCGTCAAGAAAACTGGCGTGATTAGAAACAAAAATCACCGGCTTATCTCCCAGCCCTTTCAAATTTTCCTGTCCTTCCACGCGGTAACGGAAAAGAAATTTTAAGGCCAGATAGATAGGCCAATAAGTGATTTGCTGGACGGCTCTCGGTATCATTTTCCAAAAATCATTTCAGGGATTCTTCTTTTTTCCTTTTCGCGCTGTTTTCTTGCCTTAGTTCCGTAATTGTTTTTTGCAATTTAGCCGCCAGTTCGTTTAATTCAATTTCTTTTCTGATGAAATCAACGGCGCCGCTTTCCAGGGCGAATTTGCGGTTAACGTCAATAATTTCCGGCCGGGGATCGCCTTTGCCGGTAAAAATAAAAACTTTGATGTCTTTAGTGGCTTGGTCGCTTTTTAATTTAAAAAGCACTTCCACGCCGTCCATGTCCGGCATAACGATATCCAATAAAATAATATCGGGCTTCAATTCTTGGGCCAGTTTTATCCCTTCGGCGCCCCGGGAGGCCTCTTTTGTTTCAAATCCGCTGGCTTCCAGCTTGGTCTTGACCACTTCTCTTATTTCGGGTTCGTCGTCTACTATTAAAATTAAAGGTTTCTCGCGCATTTTTTTTATATTGATTAATATATAGATTTGACTTCTGTAATCGGTATTATATAATAATAATTAATGCTAAGCAAGCAACAAAAAGTTAATATCATCAGAAAAATGCAGTCCAAAGAAACGGACACTGGTTCCGCGGAGGTTCAGGTCGCGCTTTTGACTAAAAACATTGAGGGATTGATTGACCATTTGAAAACCAATAAAAAGGACAACCATTCTCGCCGAGGCCTTTTGGGAATGGTGGGACAAAGAAAAAGATTTTTAAA
>Ga0209541_10004580_pt1 | contig 24499 bp, 35 predicted proteins | sample RifCSPlowO2_01_FD_184027 | JGI IMG/M metagenome (GOLD analysis project Ga0209541, IMG submission 184027) | Groundwater microbial communities from Rifle, Colorado - Rifle CSP2_plank lowO2_0.1 (SPAdes) (version 2) | ecosystem: Environmental > Aquatic > Deep subsurface > Groundwater | place... | reverse complement strand
TTACCAAGCGGCACTTAAAACGCAGCTTAGAGAATTGTTAATGTCTAGTGAGAATACTATTACTTTAGAGGAAGCTAGAAAAGAAATTGAGAGAAAATGGCCAAGATCGAAATAATCCGGTCTTTGTTTGATGAGATTGAGAAGAAGTTCAGGGGAGATGCCCAAAAAATTTTTGATTTGATGGAGAGTTTAGAAAATAATCCTCACAAAGGCAAGGTTGTTGGTTATGTTACTGGAATGCTTATTAAGGAACTAAAATATAGCGGATTCAGGTTTTATTTTATCATTGATGGAGGTAAGCTAAAATTTTTCTCCAAAGAAGAACTTGAAAATATTTTGATAAAGTTTGTCAGGATGTCTGATAAGAAGAGCCAACAAAAGACTATTGAAGAAATTAAGAATATTCTGAGAAAGGTTGGAGAGGAAGGATTCTAATTCCTCAATATTTCGGCATTCATTTGTGGTGTTGCTTTTGGCGCTATCATGCCTATCATTTCTCCGGTTATTCCCCTGTTTGCAAAATCAAATTTTACTTGTACTGTAGGGATTCTTCCTTCTCTAAACCTTGCTACTTCCATTCTTCCCCGCAGAACATCAGCTAATTTTACTTCTCTCCTAAACTTTTGGTTTAACTCAACTATTTTTAGTCTTGCTCCTTCTAATAATCCTCTTAATTCTCCAGGTTGAATGATTCCTCGCTCTTCTGCTGTTCTCTCAACAAGGCAGTATCCTGCTTGCGATAAGGTTATATGTGTTCCTCTTGGAGTAAAATATTCCAGACTAATCCTTGTTACTCTAGGCTCTGCTGGATGAAAATCAAATTCCATCTCTCTCCCGTCATAATTAGCTGCTAGTAATGTCATGAATCCCGGAAGATAAAGATCATCTCTTAAGAAGTCGAATACGGGTTTCATAGGATGTTCGGTTGTTGTTTTTGTCATTTTATGCTCCTTCGCTCTCTGTCAAAATTTTAGCGAGTTCGCTCAATTCGGAACTGTTTAATCCTCTTCTTATAGTCACAACTTCTCTACCCCTCACTTCATTAAGTTCTATTTCAGTTTCTTGGAGATTTTTATATCTTAGAACGTCCTCAATCTGATTGAAATTAAATTTCATTTTCTCTGCCAGTGAACTCAAGCCCACTCCAGTTTCAAATATAGGTTTTCCATCCTCGTCTTCAATTCCATAGTGAGCGATAGTTTCATTATCAGTGGTTAATTCTCTGGCGTATAAAATTCCAAATATTTCCTCCATTTTTACCACCCTATCCTCACCGCTCCGCTTCCCCATCCGCCATAATAATTTCCGTATCCAGAACCATAACCTGAACCATAGCCATATCCGCCGTATCTATACGAGGGTCTTGTGTTCTGCTGGTAAGTGTCAAAAGCGTCGCTTACTGCTCTATTATTAGTTGAACTATAACTTCCAACGCTTCCGCCTCCAAGGCTGCCTAGGCTGCTTCTCCCGACTCCAGAACTCCAGCTGGTTCCAATAACTCCGCTTCCAAAGCCGCTTCCGATAGCTATTGATGCTGCTGCCTGCGTGTTGATATTAGTTGTAGTTGCCGGCTTATCATTGTAATTAATCTGAATTTCTTCCCTCGGCAAAACAAATTTATGGGCTAATGTAAATCCTCTGTGCTGTCCGCTTAAATCCTCGCGATAAATCCATTTGTCCTTCACTTTTACATAGTCCTGCTTGTAGCTTTGTGAAAAGGAAAGAGCGGAGGCAGTTGAGGAAATGATTAAAAGAGAAGCTATAGACATTAATAGTAAGATGAGAAGTTTATTTTTGTTCATTTTCCCTCATCCCGTTTATCATGTAACTTTATTTCTAAATTCCATATTTTCTTAGATTTCTCATTTTCTCTTAGAGTTTTTAATTCTTCTTCTGAAACTGTAGATTCATGATCTCTTGTATAAGAATGCCAACCATTATTGTCATAAGCAGTTGTGTTATATTTTACTTGATAGGATTTTTTAGGTTCTTTGTCAAATATTCTATGATAAGCTTCTCCAATAGGCTTATTGAAGAATAATCCGAGCGCTATGGCGCTTCCTGCGAGGGTTAAGGCTAATTTTTGTTTTGGGGTCATTTTTTCATCATCTCCTCTATCTCGGCTTCCTTAAGCCTGTTAATTATATTATCATTGGATAATCTCATGTTTCTCAGCCTTATAAGTTCTGAAGGTCTTAGGCGGTCTCCATATTTTCTATTCTCGGCGGCCATTATCTCAACTTCTTCAGGAGTCATCTTAAGACTGACAAAACCCCAAACATCTTCTGGAGAAAGCTTTGCTTTCCACGCTTCTCCGGGAAGCATTAAGTCCTTAGTGTTATACCATAATACTTTAGAATAGTTCACTGCATCTTCAGGTTCCAGCCCAAGCCTAGAAGCAGAAACAATGTTTTCGCGTTCATAATAATCTGGATAGGCTGCTGCCGATTCTGGCTTAACTTCACTTAAGGCAAGAATTCTTACATCTGCGCTGTTAAATCTTCTTGGATAGAGGCTTATCTGGTGAAGAACAAAATGTGTTTCCTGCAGGATTGCTTCCACATCATAGGCGCTGGTGAACCTGTCGTCAAGTTTCTTTGCCATCTCTGGAGTTATGCCCCTCTTTCTGAAATCTAATGCCTGATACAGACTAAGCCATTTAGGATATCTCTCCAAGCCTCTGGGGCCCTTTTGAGTTTCTCGGGCATATTTTATTTCTTCTCTGCTAAATCTCTTTTCGCCAAAATAGGCTACGTCTTCGTTAATTTGCTGAGTTAATCTCTTCTCTCTTTCTGATTTGTAATCTTCAGCGCATCCTCCAAGTGCCAAAGCTCCAGCGAGGATTCCTGCAAGGCCGAGAGTTTTTGTGAAGGTCATTTTCTCTCCTCCTCTGGATATTTATAAAATACTAAATCACTGCTTGCAGCGCTTGTTCCTTGAAGCGCTTCATAATGCAGGGGGTTCCCGCTTCTAGCAGCACTTTCTCTGGCTGCGTTTGCATATCTTATATCACCAATCTTCCTTCCTTGGCTATCATAAACTAAGGTTATCCCATATTCATTATTTCTTTTTGTTGTTGAGCCCTTTGGCAAGATAATATTGTAATGGTCACTTCCTCCAGAACATTGCAAAACTACATAACCCTCTGCTTCTGCTCTTACTCTTTCTTCCATTGCTGTTCTCCAGCTTTCCCGTTCTCTTTTTACAGAATCTTTATACTGAGGATATTTTTCAACAAAAGATATCTCAAACTTTTCATTTTGTAATAGGTATCCTTCCCATTCATGTCTAATCCTTGTTTCAACAGGACTTTCGCTTTTTTCAGGTTTTTGATTAGTGGGAGAATGTTGGGCAGGTTTAGGACTATCAAGAATTTTCTCTGGCTCTTCACCGCAACCCGCTATTCCTAGTAATGCTGCTCCTGTAGTTAAGGCAACTAATCCGTTTCTAAGGCGTCTATTCATTTTCTTATCGGCTCCCCCTTCAGCAGCCTTTCTGTATCAAAATCATCATAAATTGTTCTGAGGATTGTTTCAACATGTCCCATCTCGCTTTGGTCGTGCCACTGGCTTCCTTCTCCCATATTAATGCCCGGAAGCATTGAATCCCAGACTTGTCCGGTTCCTTCATTCATTAGCCTGTAAGCAAGAACAGCATTCTTTAAAGGAGCATTTGGATATTGTTCTCTTAATCTTCTGAGATTCTCAACAGAATGGTCGTTCCTGATTTCAGAAAAGAAGTAACCAACATCATCTCTACGGCCGAAACTGCCAAGCAATTCCGCCTTGCCGTCACTGGTAATATGAGAAAATTTTTCAATCATAAAAACGCCCTTCTCGGCTTTTTGCCTTCTTAATTCATCAGTTACACGCCATGAAACCTGCTCTCTGACGCGGTTATCAATGTACTCGCGGGCTTGATGAACGCCTGCAGCACCAAAAACAAAAATGCCGGCACCAACAGCTGCGCCGAAAGCTCCAGTAAGCAAAATCCTTTGCAGATTACTCATCATATTCATTATATTGAGGCATATTTAAACCTTTCCTTTGTTACTATTTAAAAGTTATAAGTTAAATGAAATAGAAATGTAAATATCAAATAATAGCCAGTAATTAATTGTAAATAAATCTTGCAGCTTTGCTGTAATCTGGCAAAGTTGAATAGAATATAGTTATTTATAATTCTCCAGCTCAATGCCATGTTAGTCAAGTAGCTGAATGGTATTAACGCTAATTAATTTCCTCACTTAACCTTTTTCAACTGCTCCAATGTCTTTTCTTTCTTGCTTTTGAATTCTTTAGGGGATAATCCAACTATATTATACTCTCTAAAATCCTTTAATATCTTAACAAGCCTGTGAAAATATTCTTCTTTTGAATATTCTTTTAATATCTTTAAGTATGCATTATAATCTGGATTTGCAAATAACATTAATGATACAATGTCCGCCCTGTCTTTTTCTCCTTTAATAGAATTTTCTCTGTCTATTTCAGCTCCTTGCTTTAGCACTAGCAGGGCTTCCTGCGATGCTACATTGAATCCTTCAATTTGAGAGGTGTACTTCTTAATGTCTTCGGGCGGAATTGTCAGTTTTGAATAGTATTCCAAGTAGATGTCTATATCAATTTCATCTGACTTAATCTCATATTTTTTAAGGGCATCATTCTTTCTCAAGTCTTCCTGTTTTAATTTCTGCAGTTCAGTCAGGCTTACAACTATATCAATGTCTTTTGATTTTTGCTGTTTGGTCCATAAATAAGTTGACCATCCACCTATGAGTATGAAGTTATATTTTTTTCTTATCTCCTGCAACAGCCTCCAGCTTTTTTCTGTGAGTTGTGAATTCCAAAATTCCATCTTATTAAATTTGTTATTTGCCATAGTTATTTATTTAATCCTAGTTTATTTTCCATCTCACTTGTATAATCTTTAGCATACCACTCTTTAATATTCCATAAATCAACAAAAATCTGCCCTAATGGTATTTTCCTGTATTGTCCAAGTATTTTATCTTTTTTTAATATAAATAAGTTAGGATTATTATCGCTTGTTTTCATCTTTTTCAGTCTTTCTTTTATTATTTCTGTTTCATTTTCATCGGCGTATGCGTAAACTTCAGAATAGTCTGCAGGAACATCATTATAATTTAGTTTATACGCGGTGAATGCCGTAAAAACAGCGTCAGGCATTGCTCTTTCAATTTCTCTTGCAGGAGTCTCAACTCTTATCCTGAAAATTATATCTTTCTCAATATTTCTTACTGATGCCCAATAATATAGTATTTTTTTAATGTTCAAAATCTTAAAGCATCTCTGCATTATCTTTACAGCGCCCATTGAGTCAAGTTTCTTTACAATATTATTGATAATACTTAATGAGATATTAAGATTCTTGGATAGTTCTGACTGCGTTAATGAAAATTCTTTCTTTTCTATGGCTGAAAAAGCTATTTCTCTCAGCACGATTTCTTGGTTTTTCATTTCTATCTTAGAAAGTCTTGATTTATAAATCTTTCTAAAATAATAGAAACTTTGCTCGTCGTGGAGATTGAAATCATCAAGAGCTATTAATAGAGGATACTGCATGGGAAAACGGAAAGCAAAGGAGTTATAAACTAAAATTGATACGTTATAATTAATATGGAGACGTATAAACTAAAGTTTACAAGGTTGCAGAATGAAATCTTCAGGTTTCTTTCTATAAAAGCAGGAATGAAGTTCAATCAGAGCAGGATTGCTAAAATGTTAAAAGTATCTCCTACAGCAATATCAAAAGCCCTTCCCCTGCTTGAAAAAGAGGGGTTAATCAAGTTTGAAAAAGGCGATAATATTAATTTAAATCTCATTTCTTTTAATAGAGAATTCTCTAAATCAGTATTTCTTAAAAAGATAGAGAACCTAAAACGGCTTCAAGAAGTTGGCTTGATAGACTTTTTGTTTAATGAGTTTCCCGGTTGTACAATTATTCTTTTCGGGAGTTACTCCAAAGGGGAAGATATTGTAACTTCAGACATAGATATAGCTGTAATAGGCACGAAGGAAAAGAAAACAAACTTAAGCGAGTTTAACAGGAAACTTGAACATATTATAAACATAAATTTTTATGAATCATGGAAAACTATACATAAACATTTAAAGAATAATATTCTTAATGGAATAACGCTTTCTGGAGCAGTCTCACTATGATAGTAAGGCCATTAAGACCATTCAATGAATTCTTAAAAGACGGAATAGTGAGAAGACAGTTTCCTGATAAAGAAAGAGCAAATATTTCTATCATTATCTCTTTTTAATACTAATAAGAAGCGGTTGTGTTTTATAAACTTTTAATTGAGTATGAGGGCTATTATAGAAGATTTTATAAGTTACCTTTGGATGTTTAATTTATGCGGGTGTGCCGGAGCGGTCAAACGGGCAGGACTTAAGAGAGCTATCTTTGAGAAAGAGCCTTTCTTCGGAAAGAAAGCCTCGGGAAAGAACGAAAGAGAGACCTCGGAGAGAAAGCTTGAAGAAATCCTGTGGCTTAGTGCCTGCAGAGGTTCAATTCCTCTCACCCGCATTCCGTAACACAGCACCAAATATTCTAGCAAATATAACGAAACATAACGAAGCGGAGACAATTGAAATTCCTCTTATTCTTCCTTAGTTTTTTCCTTGGAGGTTCTGGAGTTATGGATTTTTACAATTTCCTCAAGAGACTGTGTCAGAGGCACAACAATGCGAAGCTCAGCAGATACCACTAGCGGCTGCTCATCAACTGTAACAAGCTCAGTTTCTCCATCCTCATTGAGCCTTTGTTCGATGTATGGCTTTAAAGAAGTGCTTTCAGGGCGAACCTGATAAATAACCCCCATGCGGACGTTAGTGAATCCTATGCTCGCTGCTCTCCCTTTGTAGAACATTGACGGAATAACATCCACTCTTCCCCAGCATTCTTCCTCACTGCTTTTAGTATAACAGCCAATCATATCAAGGCGAACCTTGCTTTCATATAGTGAGGGTTTGTCTAAAAATCCTTCATTTCTGGTCAGCTCATATCTCTGGGGGCTTTCAAGTGTTAAAACTCCTAATTCTTTATTTACGCTATGAATTCTGCCGGAGCCAAGATTATTGCCGTGAACTCCGGTTAAAATTACCCAGTCCCCACATCATGGCCGGAAAGAAGCTTTCTGTTTTGTTTTCTGGTTTCTTCGTCCTCTACTCCGTTCTTATAGTTCTCGCTTTCTTTGCTATCTTTATTAGTTCCGCGCATCATATCTCTTCTTAAATTTCCCGCCTTATAAACCTTTTTATTGTTACCACTTTTAAGAAACATTTATAGTAACAAAAACAGGCAGGGGGTGGGGGAATAAGCCAAGAAATCCAGAAATAAGCCCGGAATAAAATATGAAGGAGCTCAAAATAATTTATTATGCTGTCTGCTCTCTTGGGCTGTTGTCAGCCTTGCCTCTTCTTATTTTAAACAGGCGCGGCATAATAGTGTAATATCCTAGTTCTTCTTTTTTGCTCCACCCAAAGAAACGAAAGTCACATTTTCCGTCATACTGAAACAATGAAAAAGCATCAGCTTTGGCAACTGAAGCCACTCTCTCGGCAGACTGCAGGATTTTTTCTATCTCTCTTTCGCTTTCTCTGACGCCAACAAGCATTGTTTCTCCGAGAGGCACTTCAACTAAGTCTACATGCGGGATAAGCACCGCATCGGGCCCTATTCCTTCTTCTGGGAGAATCCCATATCTTCCATCTTCAAGCAAGTTTATCCCATGTACTACCCTGAATGCGCTGACATTGCCGTGGACAAACTCTTCAAGATAAACTGGAGCAACCCTGGTGTTGAATTCTATTGTATCGTCGTACCTGGTAAACATTAGAGAATACCAAATATCCTTATTATTTAAGGATTGTTGTAACAATAGTATCTCTGATATAGCCACAATTCAGGAATAGAATCAGGAATTAACCATTAACTTTAATCTGATTATGTAAGTATCAATAAGTGCTTGATATTACTTGCCATCACTGATAACCTAATAACTTTGCTCGTTTCTAAATTAATTATTTTACTCTCTTTTTATAATATTATGAGCATATTGCTTTAGAGCTATCTATCGGAGATACTCAACAAACTTATCTTCAAATCCTTATAATGAAAAGCCTTCGGAGGGATTTGAACCCTCAACCCCCGCTTTACGAAAGCGGTGCTCTGCCGTTGAAGCTACGAAGGCTTATGAAATAATATACTATTGAGTTATTTTAAACCTAACTGTCTAAAGCTCAGATTTTATCTTGTAGACCCTTGTAGTCACCTAACACAGATAGATTTAAATATGTAGACACCTATTATTATACTATAAATAAAATGAGGGTAATTAGATAATATAGCCTTTAGCAAAAATCCAGCAGATATTATAATGTTGGCTTTTATTATTAATGAGCCACAAATGAGATTAATAAGATAATACTGGTTACATGTGGGTTTTTGATATTAATTATTGAAATAATTAATCTATCAATTATAAATGTTCTTGACAAAATAAATATAACAAACAGCAAAATGTACCTTGAAAAAAGAAAGACAAAGCACGGCCTTAAGTACTACCTGGCCCACTCCTTCCGCGAGGGCGGAAAGGTAAAGAAGACGCGCGTCTATTTGGGGACAAAGCTGAAAAAGAAAGTTCTCAGGCAGAGGATGGAGCGCGCTAAGGAGCTTCTTCTCCAGCAGGTAAACAGCTTTAAAATTATCCGCTCGCCCATTAATTACAAGTTTACAAAGCGCGAGCTGGAGCTTATTAAATCTCTCAAAGCAAGGGCAAAGTTCAAGGTATTCCATCTTTCAGAGCTGGATTGGAAAGCCTTCACAGAGATATTTGCATATCATACCAATGCTATTGAAGGCTCAACAGTAACACAGAGAGAAGTCGTGGACATTTTAGGAAAAAACAAGTGGCCATTCCACAAGCCAAAAGAAGAAGTATCAGAAACATATGGCGTTGCAAGAGCTGTTAGTTATATAAGAAAGACAAAGACTCATCTTTCTCTTAAATTAATGAGGGAATTGCACAAGGTTGTCTTTGAAAATTCCAAAGGCTTTGCGGGGAAATTCAGGGAGAAAGGAGTTGAAGTAGGAATTCGCGATGGAACGGGAAATATAATTCATCTTGGCGCTCCCGCTTCAAGGGTAAAATCTTTGCTGGTAGAGCTTACAAATTGGTACAACAAGAACCGCTACAGGCTTCCTCCGATTGTCCTTGCGGCCGTTGTCCATAACCAGTTTGAATATATTCACCCATTTGAAGACGGCAACGGGAGAGTTGGAAGGCTGTTGCTGAATAATATTCTCCTGAAGCACCGCCTCCCTCCGGTAAACATTTCATTCAGCAACAGAAGAAAATACTACGACACTCTCCGCAAATTCCAGAAGACGGGAGACATAAGGCCGACGATTGAGCTTATACTCAAGGAATACAAAGCATTAAGGAAGAAGCTGAAGAAGTGATAGTTATGGATAACTGCGCAGGTTAGGTTACAAGAAGGACGCAGTTAGACAGATAGAGAACTGCAAAAAATATGTCACACAAGTAATGCAGTTATCTATATCTTTGGATCAACAAAGAAGGAGATAAGTTTTCAGAAGCATTTGAAGGAACACTTGCTTTCAGGACTTCTGCCTACGGTTCTGTGCAGGAAATTACAATTCCAATCTCAATTGACTATGGGCCTGCTGAAAAGAACGAAACAATTCTTGTCAAGAACGAAACTGTCGGGGCAAAGAATGAAACATTTTCATATGATGCGTTACTTAATTGTACGCCAAACATTACCTATTCTGCTCCAGAAGGAAAATCAGGCACCCTCCCTTTTATTCTCGCAGCGCTTGCACTGATCATTGTTGCATTGTTCTTTATTTTTGGCAGGAAGAAGAAAAAAGAGCAGACCTTTGACAAATATCTTTCAGAAATGAGCAAGAGAAAAGAGCGAGTGAGTATAAAGCGTCCTCGATAACTAATTCTGAATAACATTCAATAGCTCATTATATGGATACTTCTTTTGGTGTATCCATGTTTGTCTATGCGTCCGAATAATCGCATATTGCTTTGCTCCTTCTCTTGTTCTATGCCCCCCAAGCATTTTTCTCCATCCAATAGAACCTCTAATCTTCTGCTCGCAAAGATTATTGTCGAGGCTTATTCCTTCAATCTCGATTGCGGTAAGCCAGTGTCCTCTATAAGCTATCAACCAATTATCAATAATGCTTTTAGCTTCTTTGCACCAGTATTTGTAATTAATAATTTCATTTAACTTTTTTTCAAATTCTTTTTTCTTTTCCAACTTTTTTTCTTTAACCGGGTTTTCTTTTAGAAAATCCGCCATCTCTCGATGGAGAACCTTCAATTGTTCATATAACTTTACAATATCTTTCTTTGGATTTTTTCAGCTTCAAATTTTGCTTTTCTTAACAAATGTACCCAACATTTCTGATATCATTTTGCAAAATCATCATAAACTCCATAGCAATCGCTTATAATTCCGCCATGATAATTCTCACCAAAAATATCAGTTATCACTCTTCTTGCTCTTGAATTTTGTATTGTTATAAATACGAAATTCTTTGTGGCAAAGAGCCACAAATACCAACGCATTCCATTTACTGGCCAAGAAGTCTCGTCGCTGTAAGCATAATCTTCTTTTTTTATTTTTTCTTCAATTTCATTATATGACGGCTCAAGTTTATCAGCAATTCCGGCTATGCAATTGTTAATCGCCCGGGGGCTGAAATTTATTTCGCCATTGGTAGCATTATCAAAAAACTCTGAAATTTTTCCATAAGAGCCTGAAAAAGTAAATTTCAATTCAGTAAATAGTGCCCGTAAATTATATCCAATCATTCCTCTTTGGGGAATGTCTTGGTGCTTTCCTATGCAAAACTCACCGCAATCACAAGGACAAAATTCCTCTTCAACTTCAATAATTTCAGATACAATTCTTGCGTCATAAACATACCTGATTCTTGTGCCAATGTTTTTTCTTTTGATAACTTTTTTGCATCTTGGGCATCTTCCTTCAAGTTTTGCACTGATTTTTCTGTCAATATTTTCTGGCACTTCTTTTGCTCCACCGTTGCTTCCTTCTGGCTTTCCTCTCTGCTTCGGCTCTGCTTCAGAGTTTTCTTTTGACGGATATTTGAAAGGCAATTTTGACGAAGGAGTATTTTCATTTAAAAATTGCCTTAACAATGCTTGAGTTTTCTTAAGTTCATTCAATAACTCATAATATTTCTTTTCTATGTCCTTTCTTTTTTGCCTTTCGTATTCAGCGTTTTTTTCAGCTCTTTCAAGTCTTTCTAATAGATTATTTTTTCTCATCTTTAACAATCACCAAATAAACTTCTTTATCTAAGAACTCTTTTGGGCATGACACCTTTGCACTATTCCCAAACTTAGTAACCCTCCTTTTTACAAAACCTTCAATATTTTCCAGAAAAAGCTTATTTTTTGTATTTATACCTACTTTCTTCACAGGATATACTAGGTATATCCTATATATAAACTTATCATCTATGCTTTATAGATTCAAAAAATACAATATCTAATTGTAAATACTACTAAATAGTTACACACCGAAAGATTTATAAACTTATTCCAATAGCCGTTTATTATGAGAGAAGATAAAAATGGAAGTAAAAGCCTTAAAGAATTGGATTTAGCGGTTTTTACTCCAAAATTCGGAAGATTAAACCCCTTGCAAATAGATGATGTCCTTAGAGGTCGCGATAGTAGAGCTAAATATGAACTTATTAGATATGCTGATCTTACTAAAAATTCTGGATTAACTGCACAAATATGGAACACTCTTGGAATTTCTAGAGTTTATGATGTTATTGTTGATGAAACAACTAATCCTTTTAATTCTAGACCAGTTAGAGAACATACTACAGATTATACTAATGGTACTGGAGTTTACCATGGAAATCTAGAATTAAGAGGATTATTTCATAGATTAGCTAGATTAGCTAAAGATCATGATGATAATTTGTTCTCAAATCTCGTTACTAAAAGTGCAGGATCTATAAGTATTGAACAGATCGCTAGAACAAATTATAGAATTTCCCAAGTTGTTCCTGAGATTCTTTTGACAAACTCAGAAGTCAACAACATGATCCTTTCTGCTGATGATGACATGACGTCTCAAGTCATGTCTTACCTTCCAACTTTTAAAAGAAAGGAATTAAGCCTTTACCCGGCAAGACAAACTGTTGAAATACTTGACAAAATGGGATATTTGGCATCAGGCAGTCTTCATAAAATAATAAATGATGAGTTAAGATCATTATCTGGCGACAAGAACATTGAATTGATTACTGCTTCTCAAGTTGCTAGTTCAAAAATATTCGGAATGTATATAGATCAAGATGTCTTAAGAATTTTACTTTCCAGATTTCCGTCCGTTAAGATAAGAGATACACATTATTACTCCAAAAAGCAGATTGAGAACACTCTTAGAAGAATACGCGAAGATAATAGCAAGGACCCTATAGATGCAGAAGGAGAATTTTGGGATTTATTATCAAGGTCAGGCAGCGATTTACAAGAGACTGGTGAAAAAGTAGAAAATTATTTTGTAGGCTCTCGCGAATTTTTAAGACGATATGTTAATCCAACAGGAAATCATAGTCGTGCACTACCGGCAGTATTAGAATTATATGAATGCAATATTATAGATAAAAAACAATTTAGCGAAATTGTAAATTCATTAACAACAAGCGATGTTAGAAATTTATTGCCATATGATGTTGTTGAAGTTGCAGATGAAATAAGAGATATTAGTCCAGATAAATCCCGAGAATTAAAACACTGGTCTTTAAGTTCTGGACCGCTAGATACCCTTTTATGTTCTATTGAAAGAAGAGATAATCTAGTTAAGCTTGTTCCTTCAGACATTCACAATAAACCTGTTTTTACCCAAGATACCCATCTAAACGCATTAGTAAACACTGGAAGAGTTACTTCTGAAAGATTGTCAGATTTACTAGAGTTTTATGCCGATAAGACCTTGAGTTTAAACTGATTATGACGTCCTCCGCACACTAAAGTGTGCGGCTTCCTGAGTGATGGATGTGTTGGTTTTTTACATATTTGTTAATTACTTCTATTTGTGCGGATCCTGTTGATGCAGCGAATTTTCCTCTGCTCCATAAGTGGCTTTTAGGATACCTCAACCTAGCTTTTTCACAAAAGGTGAAGAATAGTCTTACAGATAATCCTTTCAAAATTTGTAAAGCTGTTGAATGACTTATTGATAAACTAAGCCCAACAGAACAATAAACATGTTCTGGCTCTACTGATAACTCAATAATTTTTATTCCGTGCAGTGACGCTGCACGTCTAATGCAGGCGGTTACTAAGTTTTTCATGCGGTCTTTCATAAACATTTTGTAACGATACTTTGTGCACCACTCAAAATGCCACATTGATATTCCAACGCTATGACTCCTTTTTTCATACTGATTTACATAGTTCCAACTAAAGTTTTGATTCATTTTTGCTCCAAGCTTTTGCTTTTTTGCAAAAGCAAATATTTATTAAAACTAGATAATTGCTAACTACAACTTTGGTGCAGCAGGTTAAGACATAGCTCGCTGTTTCATAATCATTCATAGAATAAGTATCTTACACTTCACTCCGGCTTAAAAGCTGAAGATATCTTCACACATTATTAATGCTTTAATTCAAGGTGTCTACATTTTCCACATTTTTTGATTTTGTAGACACTCAAAACCTTGAAGAGATGAAAAAGAAAATATGAAAAAACCCGGACAGAGTTACTGCTGCTTAGCTTATTTTTTTCATCATCATTCTTTGCTTGTTGATGTCAAATAGATCCTCTTCTCCTAGGCTCCAGCTTGTGTAATCTTTGTCTATCTCTCTTTTGTCATCGGAAGTCCATTCAGCGTAAGGCGCATAACCCAAGCTCGCATAATATGTCTCCAGAGCATCGCTTATTGGCGTCAATATCAGAAATTTTCTTCCTCTTGACACAAGCAGTTGCAGCAGTCCTTCAATAAACTTTCTTCCAACACCCATGAATTTCTTAGCATTGTTTCTTTCTATCTGAGAGAGGCATGCTGTTTTCTCCCCCATTAATTCCATCTTCAGTCCGAGAACGCACGTGCATTCTCCTTCAACTTCGCGCAGAAGATACCTATAGAATGCTCTTAGGCTTGCGTCGCCTCGTGGCTCTTGTGTTTTGTTTCTTAAGAAATATACTACACTCAATGTACCTTCTCCTCTTACCCCTACTTCAGCATCTAATCCATCTAAATCCCCCGGTGCTATTCTTAGAAATTCTCCCTTCGTTATGCCGCTAAAATCTTTGCTCATAAGTTCCTATCACTTCTTTTTGGTCAGCATCTCTTTTGTCTTCCCTTTCTTCTGGCACTCCCCGCATATGTAATGTAATTCATTCTTATTTTCTTTGTCCTTTACTTTTATCATTGTTCCTTCTATCTTTCCCATTTCGTCCTCTGCTATTTTTTCATTGCAGAATTCGCATTTGTGTGTCATGATTTAATAAAAAAACTTGGATATATAAATCCTTATAAAGATAGTTTTATTGTGTTATCCAGAAATAATGTCCTCTCGATAACACGCCTAAGCTCTGTTAAACATCAGGTTTTTATAAAGTTAAAATTATGATTAATTATAATGTGCTTCCCGGTGATCCGCGAGAGTTGCCGGATGAGTCCCTTTCTAAATAATCTTATAAGTTAATTATTTAAAGCACCCTTGTTAATTAATGTGAAGGTGATAATTTATTATGAAGAGCTTGATTACTGATGTTCTAACTAAATCTGCGGGCCTTCCAAAAGATGAGGTCGAGAGGTTATTGGAAATTCCTCCATCAAGCGAGCTTGGCGATTATGCCTTCCCTTGCTTCGCTCTTTCAAAACAGCTCAAGAAAAGCCCTTCTGATATAGCAAGGGAGTTGGTTACTAAGATTTCTTCAAACCTTGATGATATCAGGCACTTCAGCGATGTGAAGGCTGCAGGGCCATATGTTAATTTCTTCATGAACAAGTCGGAAGTAGCAAGGAAAGTTGTGAGTGAAGTATTGAAACTCAAGGAGAAGTATGGAAGGGAAGCTGAAAACAAAGGCAAAACTATTGTTATGGACTTATCATCTCCAAACATAGCCAAGCCTTTCGGAATTGGTCATCTGCGCTCAACTATTATCGGCGAATCAGTATGCAGAACTCACGAATTCTTGGGCGGCAAGGCTGTGAGGATTAATTATCTTGGCGACTGGGGCACTCAATTTGGAAAGCTTATTTTTGGATTTAAAAAATGGGGGAGTATGGAGGAATTGAAGAAGGACCCCATTGTTCACCTGCTCAAGATTTATGTTGAAGCAAATAAGGAAGACTATGAGGATGGGGGCAGGGCTTATTTCAGGAAGCTTGAAGAGGGAGATAAAGAATGCTTGAAACTCTGGAAATTGTTCAGGGAATTAAGCCTTAAAGAATTTGACAAGATTTATTCTTTGTTAGGTTCAAAATTTGATCTGGTTTCAGGAGAGTCATTCTATAATAAGGCTGCAAAGGAAGCCGTCAACGAACTAAAAAAGAAGAACTTATTAGTTGAAAGTGAAGATGCTTTAATAGTTGATCTAAAAAATGAAGGCCTGGGCGCTGTATTAATACAAAAAAAAGACGGAGCTGCTCTCTATGTTACCAGAGACATTGCAGCTGCAATTGACAGGCATAAAAAGTTTAAAGCTGATATACTGATGTATGAAGTAGGGCAGGAACAGGCGCTTCACTTTAAGCAGTTATTTAGAGTTTTAGAATTAATGGGATTTTTCTGGGCTAAGAATTGTGTTCATATTAAGCACGGGTTATACTTGGATTCTGATGGAAAGAAGTTTGCTACGCGTAAGGGAAAGGTAGTTTTCATGTCGGATATAACTGATGAAACAATATCTCTGGCAAAAAATGAGATAAAATCAAGATTTCCGGAATTAAAAAATAAGGAGCTTGAAGAAAGAGCTAAAAAAATAGGCATGGCCGCTATAATCTATGGAGACTTAAAGAATTACAGGGAGAACGACATGGTTTTTGACTTGGACAGATTTATTAAGTTCGAAGGCAATACAGGCCCTTATCTTCAATACAGCTATGCAAGGGCTTCAAGCATTTTGAGGAAGGCAGGCGACGGAAAAGCTAAGAAGAGCAAAGGCAAATTAATTATTAGTAATATTGAAAAATCAGAATTCGCACTTATCAAGTTCATTGATTCTTTTAAGGATATTGTTTCTAAAGCTCATAACTCATTAGATCCCAGCATCATCGCTAATTATTCTTATGATCTTGCTAAATCTTTTAACGATTTTTATCAGGAATGCCAGGTCATTGGAAGCGACTGCGAAGGCTTCAGGCTTTCATTAGTCGGGGCTTTCAGAATTGTCATGAAGAATTCTTTATGGCTTCTTGGTATTCAAGCCATTGAGGAGATGTGACCCTTATGGAAGAAGAAAGTCTTGACATAGTGATTGGAACAATTATTTCTGCGGAAAAATAATTGGAAAGCAGGCTCCTATAAAAATAGATGTTAAACCAATAAAAATTAGGGGGATAGAGAGCCAGGCACGGTTCATTACTACTATTAATAATGGAAATGCTGTTTTATTACTGCCACAATCAAAGATTTCGAATGGAAGCAAGGTTTGGTAGTTAAGATTATCTTTCTTTTAAGTCTATTATTTTGAATCCGAACTTTTCATAAATATTATCCGAACTTATTATCTCATCATCAGCATTGCATGAAGCCATCAGCAAGCTGTCAAAAATAGTTGCCCCCTCATCAATAAAATCGCAAGCCCTGACGAAAGTTTCCCATTTCATGCCTTCAAGAATTGCTATCCTGCTTATTTGATGAATAGTCCTTTTTATTGGAATGCCTTCTCTCCTGCAAACAATCATTATCTCCGCTATAGTGAAAGGGGTTACAATAATGTTTCCTTTGTTATTACTATAGATATTCCGGGCTCTTTCTTTAAGCCAATCAGAGCTTTTCATTAATGCCAGAAAGAAATCAGTATCTGCGTATTTTCTTTTGGGCATATTCTTTTACTTCTTCGCGCGCCTCTTTTTTTATTTGAGCTATGGATTTGACTTTTAGTTTTCCCCTGCCAAGCTTTGATAATTCTTCCAATGGGTCTTCTTCTATAGGCTCCAGGTACAAGCCCCTGTCTTTGATTTTCGCTATGAATGTTTTAAACACAAGGTATCTTCTTAATTCTTCCGGCAAATAAATCCTTCCCTGCCTGTCAAAACTTATAATTTTTTCCATAAAATAGCTAATTTACCATTCTTTATAAACTTTTCCAAAAATCCCAATATTATCCCATCAAGCCATGGAGGAGATGTGAATTATTTTTTCTTCCTTGTATCTTTCGCTTTAATTATTGCGTCGTATTCTTCTCTTGTTATTTCTCTTATCGGCACTTTGCACACGATTTTAAAATACTTTGTTTCTGGGCCATACCTCTCCCAGTCTTTGACTTTAGTCGCCTCATGCCATCCCGGTATTACCAGTGTTGGCCTTCTCATTCTGACCTTCATCATCTGCGTTATTTGAGTATCTCTTGCAATTCTTCCAAGAAGCGAGACAAGATTATCGGAATTATCCTCGCAGGCTTCTTCCATCATCCTTATCAGTTCTGGATTTTTGAGAATGCTCTGAAGATATATCTGGGTGGACGTTCCTCCTCTGACTCTTGCCTGATAAGCATAACCCATTCTCTCGCCGTCAGAAGGTATAGCATGGCTTTCTGCCCTGTTGTTTAGTAATCTTCTCACGTATAAATGAATTGTTGTTTCTTCTTCAGCATCTTTAAAGGTTACAGAGTTGCGGGGCAGGCAGTAAGCAAATGCCGTCGGGTCCAATACAGGCACTTCTTTCAAGGTATTTACTAATTCTTGCTTGTACCGTGCCGGGAGATCCAGCTTAGTATGCTCTTCCAGTAATAATACCAGCCTTGTTGCATTGCCCTGTGTTAGCAGTCGTGTTTCTTGCACCATCATTTATTTGATTAGAATCCTCTTTAAATCCTTTATTGTGATAATTATAGACAACTGCGTTACTTATGTGATATGCTTTTTGCAGTTCCTATCTGTCTAACTGCATCTTCTTGTAACCTAACCTGTGCAGTTATCCATAATACGAATCAACTCCCCTCTTATTAACTGGACACTAACCCATTTGCTAAACAAAGTTCACATTATCAGCATCAGTCTAAGATGATTATCAAGCAGTATTCAGATAATTAACCTCTTATCTGATAACTAACCCTATGCGGATGACTCTTAGCAGCTACTACCGATTAAGAAATCCTTTAAAAATAAATTAAACAAAAATTAAAGTTTTACTTCTTTACCCTGACTTTGCTTAGCGGAGTAAAATTCTTCCACGCAAGCTCAAACATCTTCTCCATCGCTGCAGCAAAGAAAGGCGTGCTTATCCATACTCCAACATCGTATGTAGGATGCACCTGACCGTCGTCAAGAAGCATGAACATTAACTGCTCGCCGTCAACAATTGCAAACCTTGCTTTAAACCCTTCAACGTCCTTGACTTCTGCAACTTTGTCAAGCTCCTTTGCAACTCTTATGTTGTTTGCATTTACCTCAGCCGCCATTCTTATCACAACGCCCCTCTTTTTTGCCTTTATGAAAGACGGCATCAAAGCCTCCATCTTTCTGTTCAAGCCATCAGCAGTAGTTACTATTGTCACTGTCTTTGAAGCTTCTCTGACCATCATGTCAAGATGGTTGTACATATTCTGCCTTCCCCTCAAACTGCCGGATAAGTCAGAAGGCTCAATATACTTTATGCCTTCAGTGAACAAAGAATTGAGCTCTTCAAGGACTGTATCTCCTTTAAGCTTCTCAAGCCTCTTGCTCTTCTCGTGGGCATCTGTTATAAGGTTCTTCTTGGCCCTCTCAATAACTTCTTCCGGCTTCAGGGCAATAAACTTTATTGGTTTCCCGAGCTTCATTACAATGAAGCCCCTCTTCTCCAAAGATTCAAGGATGTCGTAAGTCCTGCTTCTCGGCACGTCGCTGATATTGCTTAACTCGCCTGCCGTGGAAGTTCCCCTGGAAAGCAAAGCAGTCCAGACCCTGACCTCGTAAAGATTGAGGTCAAATATCTTTCGCAGCCTGCTTAGAAACTCCTCTTTAACAATCATACAATTTAACGACTGAAAGAGTATATAAATCTTTTTCTTATTACTATTTTCTAAGTACTAAATTTTTATCATCACTTTGTAAAGAAAAAACGGAAATTCTTTCCTTTTACATCAAATTCTGTATATTGCTTCTTTGCGTCTTTATCGTCGGTAATTTTGATGCTTTTAGAGTTTGTTCTCTCTTTTATAAGCTTCTCTAATTGTTTTATATCCTTATAAAGCTCTTTCGGAGCTGTGATTTCAAGTTCTATTTCGTCGCTCTTCACCAAGCCCCTCTTCTTTCTTTCTGCTTGTATAGCTCTTGATATTTCGCGGGCGTAGCCTTCTGCCTCAAGCTCGGGGGTTAGCTTTGTATCAAGTTCTATTCTTGCAGCATCTTTATTCTCATTGAAAAACATCTGCTTGACATTCAGCTGCCTCTTGATTATAGCCCTAATTTCTTCTTCGTTATCCTGGAATTTAGCATTAATGCTGGCTGATTTTAGAGGCCATTTAAGCCCTATTTGTGCCTTATCTCTTTCTCTCAGGCCAGCTTCAAGGACTTCAAATAATCTGTTGAAATTATTCTCAAGATCCTTGCTGACAAGGTTTAAGTCCTGCAATGGGAACTCGCTCAAATGAATGCTCTCCTCTTTTAAGTTGAGGTTCTTCCTCAACTCCTGCCATATCATCTCAGCCATGAATGGAATTACGGGAGAAAACAATTTCAGCAGGCCAAGATAAACCTCGCTTAAAACTTTTTTTGTCTCATCAGCTCTTTCTCTTGTTAATTGTATGTAGCGCCTGCTTAAATCATTGACAAGAAAATCTTCCATTAATTGCACTGCTTCCGGAAAGGTATATCTGTTATAGCAGTTCCTGGCGTCTTTTACGAGAAGGTTATATTTGGAAATTAACCATTTGTCTTCTATCCAATTTCCATTGTTTCCAGCAGTTCTGTTAGTGCGCTCTGTATCATTTAATTGCAGTATGTAGTTCGCCACGTTCTTCAGTATAATCAATACTTTCTGTACCTCTCCGAATTCCTTTCCGCTCAAGTCAAAATCTTCCCCCTTAGATGTTTTGGCAAAGTAATACCTCATTGCATCCCTTCCATACTTGTCTATTACTTCTTTAGGGGAAGTTATGTTGTTAAGGGACTTTGACATCTTGATTCTTCCAAGGGCAAGGACCATCCCGTGGACAATGATGCTGTCAAATGGCTTTCTGCCGTGCTTTATATGGGAGAGAATCATCTGGGAGTTCCACCATCCTCTGAATTGGTCATTTCCCTCAATGTTCAAATCAGCGGGCCAGAACTTCCTGAAATTTTCCTCAAAACTCCTGCTTCCATAATTCTTAAAAACAGCCCAACTGCTGACTCCGCTGTCAAACCAGACATCCAGAACTTCCGGAACTCTTTTAAGTATCTTCCCGGATTTTGATTTTATTGTTATCTCGTCTATTTCCGGTTTGTGGGCTTCTTTTATTTTCTTTCCGGAAAGTTTTTCAAGTTCGGCAAAACTTCCAACAACCACCTTCTCCTTTCCGTCGTCGGAAATCCATATCGGCAGAGGAGTTCCCCAGTATCTCTGCCTTGAAACCGGCCAGTCGCTCAGCCCTTCAAGCCATGCCTTCATCCTTGAAGACATCCACTTTGGTATCCACATAACTTTCTCGTTTTCCTTGAGCAATTTGTCCTGTATCTTTGATATTTTAAAGAACCATTGTGGCAGAGATACCATCAGCAGAGGAGTTTTATCGCGCCAGCACAGAGGGTAGTCATGGATATATTCGTGCTTGTATACTAAACATCCCTCTTTTTCCAAATCTTTTATTATTTCTTTGTCAATTTCCCTTGCTCTTCCTCCGGCATACTTTCCCGCTTCCTTGGTCAGCAGGCCATTAATGTCTACTGGAGAAGGCATCTCCAGTTTATTATCACAGCCAACTTCATAGTCCTCCTTTCCATGTCCTGGAGCGCAGTGAACTAAGCCGGTTCCGTCTTCAAGATTTACATACCTTCCTGAAAGAACGACTTTGTAAGAATTTTTATTGTCTAATTTCAGCTTGAGATTATCTGCTAATGGGTTAACGTACTTCCATCCTTTCATTTCTTTTCCCCTGAATGTCTTCTTTATATTATAGCCTGTCTCAAGAGCATTCATTATCTTGCCGACCAGCTCCTTTGCAATTATCCACCTTTCTCCGCTTGATAATTCAACTTCACAATACTCATAATCGGGATGCACCATCACTCCGGTATTTCCGGGCAATGTCCAGGGAGTTGTCGTCCATATTATCAGGAATGTTTTTCCGTCAGCTTTCTTTCTTTCTTTTTCTTTCAGCGGGAACTTAACATAGACAGAAATATCTTTTTGCTTTTCGTATTCTATCTCGTTAAAGGCAACCGCTGTCTCGCATCTTGGGCATATATGGACAGGGTATTTTCCAAGATACAAAAGCCCCTTTTTGTCAGCTGCCTTAAAAGTGCTCCATACTTCCTCCATATATTCATCATTTAGAGTTATGTAGGGATTATCAAAATCCATCCAGACTCCAAGATTCCTGAATTCATCATTCATCACTCCTATGTACCTTGTTGCAAATTCCTCGCACCTTTTTATGAATCTCTTTATGCCATATTTTTCTATATCTTTCTTTGATTTGGAGCCAATTTCCTTCTCTATTTGTATCTCAATCGGAACGCCGTGAGAATCGTATCCTGCCCTGTCAAAGACATCTTTTCCCTGCATTCTCTGGCTTCTCAATGCTATGTCCTTTAGAATTTTATTGAGAGCTGTTCCGAGGTGAATGCTTCCTGTTGCATACGGTGGGCCGTCCATGAAGTAGAACTTCTTCCCTTTTCTGTTCTTTTCCTTAGCTCTTTCGTAAATCTTTTTTTCTTTCCAAAAAGCTAGTATCTTCCTTTCATCTTCGTCAGCTGTCATTTTATCTGTACATCTCCATAATTTATAAACCTGATTAAATCCTAAACCTCTCAATCGCTTCCTCTTCAGCAAAATGCTTCTTTCCCGATGGTATTATGAAGCAGAAAGGAGCCTTAATATCATTAATCTTTACTAGTTTTTCAATACTTGAACAAATCATTCTGCTTTCGTTTGTTCCCAGTCTTGAGCACGCAATTATCCCGTCAGTTTTAATATTATTGTTCTTCAGCACTCTCATTAATTGCTTTACTGCTTCGCCAAAATCTGTCCCAATATCAACGAGTATCAGCGTGTGGGCTTTAATCTTCTGATTATCTTTTATTATTTCAGCAAAGCTGTCTGGCTCGTATTTCCTGCCTCTATCAACTTTATCAGTAATCCACTTAGGCATGCTTGTTGTCTTGCCAAATTTATAGAGCTGCAGTCCAGTCTCAGCGACGGCATCCATTATGCTTCCGTTATAAATTATTTTATACTTTATTCCTTTCATGATACATCTATTAATCAGCGAGTAATGGGTTGTTGCTGATAATGGAGAGCCGTAAACTAATAATGCTATATCTGCTTTTTTTGCCTCCAGCAAGAATTCTTCCTTCTCAACTTGTTCCCTGTTAAGTTCAACTATCTTCTTACTAATCTTTTTTTCCAGCATTTTAGTATTATAGGGAAAGTTAACAGTATAATTTTCTAAGTAAACTTTATCGCATTCTTTTATAGCTGCTATTGCTTCTTCAGTGAGAGAATTCTCATTTAAGCCCAATCCTGTAAGATAGAAGGCCATGTTCCCTCCAGAATCAGATAATTCTTAGATTTTTATTGAAATACTGCTTTGCTATGTCCTGCAGCTCTTTCAGGCGTACTTTGTTGCGCCCCATCAGCTCTGCCTTGTTTTCCATTCCGGTCGCTGTTATTATTATTTCATCTCCCGCTGCTTCCAGGTTCTTGTATTCAATGGGATAAATTATTGCAGAGATGAACCTGCCCATATCATTAGTGCTTCTTGGAAGTGCAACAACTTTTGACTTCCTGAATAGAATCTCGCTTGCTCTCTTAAGATTTTCCCCTCTTTCTCCTATAGCCATTGATATTTTATGGTGAGGAACTGCAAATATGAGCCTGTTATTATACATAAAGCAGTCAGAAACCGGCACTCTGCTTATTCTACCGAATACATTAAGATATCTCATCTTCTGCTGATCAATTACTTTAACCATATAAAATATAAGTTTATCTATTGTCACTCTCTTTTAAACCTTATTATCAAGTAAGTTTTTAAAGTTCTATGTGATCTGTTGACTATTGGTATAGTTCCATGGAAAAGAAGTACATCTTCATTGGTCCTGCTGGTTCTGGAAAGACAACCCTCATAAATATGCTTCTCAAAGATAAAAAATTCGAAGTTTTTGACATTATTAAAGTTATGAAACCTTATATTGAGAAATATGGCTTTGTAACCAATAAGAATAAGAAAGTTCTGGACGAAGTTGTTGATGAATTTACCAAACAATTAATGAATAAGAATTTTGACATTCTTGAGTTCGCAACAGGTCTCTATCTCACTCAAATTCTTAAAGCTTTGAGAGATAACGACGTGACAGTAGTTTATTGCAAGTGCTCAAAACGTATTTGTGTTGATAGACTGGTTAAAAGAAGGAGAAAGATACCACAACATTATCTAGATTATCAATTTAAGTTTGGGAGCAGTTACTATAAGAAACTGAATAAAAGATTTAATTTTAAATTAGTAATTCTTGACACTTCAGACACAAAAAAAGCTTATCTAATATTAAAACGTATTTTGATATAATTTAAAAACTCCCCCCCATTAATGATATCATGCCTCTTACTTTGATTGAGATAATGGCTTTGATTGTTGCTTTGTTAGTAGTTGTAAAAATAATCTTTGTAATTTTTTCTCCAATATCATGGCTTTCATTTTCAAGAAAATTTTACTCTGCGCCTAAATTAATCTCGCTGCTCTCTTTAGTTTTAGCCGCTGTTGTTCTTTACTTCCTGCTCTTTGAGGTTTCAATCACACAGATTTTTGCTGTTATGGCTTTCCTTGCTCTGCTCATCATGTCCGGCGCGGCTTTCTTTGCTAAAGAAGTTATTAAAATCAAAGAATCATTATTGACAAAAGAATACGCTAGGAAATACTGGTGGTATATTCTTATCTGGCTTCTTCTGGCTGTGTGGGCGCTGGAAGAAATTTTAACTAAGTAAAACTCAGCAATAAAAATAGTTCATTAGAAATTAACTATTGCCGGGCACTTGCATGCAGCTTAGGTTAGTGTTTTACAATTTATTAGTTAATTATTATTGATT
>Ga0209541_10004579_pt1 | contig 24499 bp, 29 predicted proteins | sample RifCSPlowO2_01_FD_184027 | JGI IMG/M metagenome (GOLD analysis project Ga0209541, IMG submission 184027) | Groundwater microbial communities from Rifle, Colorado - Rifle CSP2_plank lowO2_0.1 (SPAdes) (version 2) | ecosystem: Environmental > Aquatic > Deep subsurface > Groundwater | place... | reverse complement strand
CTGCTTTTCAATTTCTTCTGGTTTTTTCTTTGAATGTTCTAAAAGCTGCTTATTAAAATCAAGATAATTTCTTAAAGTATAATGAGACAGTTTTAATATTTTTATCTCTGTTTCAAGGCGCTTTAAAAAATCATCTTTTTCCATGGTTAAGATTGTGCGAACTTGTTTATAAAAGTTTGCTATATTTAAAGGAGTTATTAGAACACAGAAATTTTTATTAAGCAGATAATAGATATTGAAGCAAGATAAAAAATGGCGAAAAAAAGAAAATCAGAAAAAAGAAAAGAGAAAGTTATTGGAGAAACTCTTAAAGAGGCAAAAGTTCTTGAAAAAGTAGAGAATATAGTGGATAAGGCAAGAAAAGAATATGGTGTTGCAAAAACAACTAGGGGGTGGCTAAAGATTTTAGATATTTTAGTCATAATAATTATAATTGCCTTAATAATCTCTGCATATTCTGAAAACTTTCTTACTTTAGTTTTCTTTTTAGTTCTTGGAACTGGAATCTTATTTTATATTTTGATGAGGCTTGTCGCTAACAAAAAATAATTATAAAAATAAAAAATAAATTTTTCTTACCAGAATAAACTATATAGAATTAATCTTGTTTAGATTCTTCCTCTTCAGACTCATTATCAGATCCTTCATTAGATTCTTGATCCTCAAATTCTTCTTCAGAATCTTGTTCTTTGGATTCTTCGGTTTCTGATTCTGTTTCTTGTCTTCTTGGTGTTATGCCTTTCTGTTTCATAAAACAATCCCTGCAATAAACTGGCCTTCCTTCCTTAGGTTCAAAAGGAACTTCACATTCAGTATGACATTTAGCACAAACTGCTTTATGCAGTGTTCTCTGAAAACCGAAATTATTCCTTCGGAAGCCTCCCCGGTTTCTGTTGAAACCGCCAGAGCCCCCTCTGTTTCCATATCCCATTATATCCTCCTGTAAATTTATCTATAAGAATTCTGCAATTCTTATGATAATAACTTTAAAACCTTATTTATAAAGTTATTGGTTTTGAAAGCTACATCCCAATTAAAAATTAGGAGGCTTTAGCCTCTTAATTCTGAGAAATTTCCTGCCATTCGGACAAGGAAATTTCTCTAATTCTATTAATAATCTCAAAAACTTATGTAAGGGATTTAGAGTTCTAACTAAGAAGGTTATCTTGTCCTCAGCAAGCTTAAGCTCTCACATAAAGAGGAAGATTATGTTTTACAGAATAGTTGTAGCAAAGCATGATAAGCACATTATAAGCAACAAATCTCAAAGCAACTTCTTTTCTTCTCATTGGCTTTCTCTTGCATTTGAAGCTATCTCCAAATCTTTTCTTGATTGAAGAATTGACTGATTCAATTTTAGACCTCTGATGATAAATATTCATGTAAATCCAATTGCATATCTTATAAAGATTTAATGCAAATTTCCAAACAGGACTTCCTTTTGATTTCTTTTTATTCCTTTTCTGAAAATGAATAAAAGCACATCCCCCTTTATTCATAGCTAACTGGAAATTTTTTCTTGATAAATAGCCCATATCTGCGAATACTATTCCTAAAAGCTTGAATGGTTTTAACAATATGCTAAAAAATGTGCTTTCTCCATTCTGTAATTCTGTAATTCTGAAATTTAGAATTAACAACAAATCAGAATCTACTGCAAGATGAATCTTATCGCAATCCCTTTTTTCAATTTCTTTATTAATTCTTATGCAATACCAAACACTTCTGCCAATGCATCTTATTCCTGTTGAATCAATAATAACATTCAATCTTCTCTTGATAATGCCCCTGATTAATTCTCTGTTAAACTGCATTATCAAGCTAAATTTGAGAAGTTTCATTGCTCGCTGAATTGTGCTTTTTGAAGGAAGAATTTTCATTCCAAGAGGAATGCATATTCTTTTGTCTGTTCTCATCACTTTTTCATAATCCTCATAACTCAACCTTAGCATAATCCGTAAAATACATAAAACCAAGAGTATTCTATAATCATAGGGCTTTTTGCCTCTCTTTTTATTTGTGATTGGATTCAATAGCCTAGCTATCGAAAGCAATAGAGAGACAGAAAGCTGTATGAAACTCCGGTTTACACGGGATTCAATTTTTGGGTTGAGTCGAGTAATCGGCTCTCCCATTTATTTTTCACCCCCTTTCATAGAATTATCATTACAAGAGATTCTCTTGTTTTCCTTTTTTTATCGTCCCTGTTTTTCAGGCAAGAGAGAGAAAAGAGAGAGAAGTAAAAGCCAGACAGGATTTATAAACCTGCCGATTAATTTTTCTAAGAATTAGTTATTTGGGATGTAGCTGGTTTTGAAATGAAAACTTTTTAGAATATTTAGGTCTGTGATGAAATTCAAAAATTATTTTTAATGCTAAAAAACTATAACAAATAAATTTTAGTTTCTAGGCACTACTTATTAATTTTATGTAGATTTTTTAGTATTTATGTACTACTTAATTAATGCAAAATGTTTTTGCTTTTGCTTAAAAGTTTTTGCTAGGTTATCTTTTATCTTAGTTAGCTCATTTTTTCTTTAATTTGTCTTGAAATTTCTTCTTTATATTTTAGGTTATGCAACATTTTATGATGATTTGGGCATAAACCCACTAAATTATTTTCGGAGTTATTTATTCGATTTTTATCTAGATGATGTAATTCTACAACCTTGTCAAAATTGCATATTAAACATTGTTTAGTCAATTTTCTGTATAATTCAGGTTCAATATTATGGTATTTCTTATAGTTAAAATTTTTAATCTTATCCAATTGAAAGGTAGATTGATAACAACCTGCACATAATCCCTGGGCATGATTAGGAAGTGTACGATTACACCTTTTACAAATATGGAGTTTAGGTTTCCAGTATAGTTTTTTGTAACAAGTTATACATAATCCTTTTGCATGTTTCTCAGCAAATTTCTTACAATTAGGACATTCTTTATATACCATAAGAGATTTATATTTAATGATTTTTATAAACTTAAGTTACGACTATTAAATTGTTTCGTATAATAAATACGAACTACTCCCAATGTACCTTGTACGAACCTTTTACGAATAAAAGTTGGTTTTATGAGGAAAAGTGGTTTTTGGAGCTTGAAATAAGGGGTTTGAGGGATTTTTGATTAAATAAAACTATTTTACTAATTCTTCTAATTTAGCTAAATTTTGCCTAAATTGGTTTAAATCAGATTCACTATAAAACTCAGGTTGTTTTGAACAATAGGAGACTAAATTTTTAAAAAAATCTCTTCTCATCAGTGCATATTCTCTTTGTTCATCTTGTGGGACTAATTTTAATTCTTCTTCTAATGCTCTGGTGCATCGGTTTGGAACATTAATTCCAATTTCATTGAACTCTATAAATTCATGAGCTACAGCGTACTGTCTATGGCTTTCCTTGACACTGTCAGAGATTCCTAGAACATAGCCCTCAGAAGGTTCGCCTGTTAATCGGATTACAAAATCTGGTAAATTTGGTTCAAGTGATTGGGGCACAATAAAATAACTGAATTTTCTACTACCTATAGTTACTGTGATTTCTGTGAATCCTTGATTTCTAAAATAGTTTCTTGTTCCTTCTATCTCATCTTTTGAAAATTTTTTCATATTTAGAAAAAAAATTTCAGTTATTTAAATGTTTCAGCCTAACTTTTGGGAATTTTTAGGATTTTTCTCCATGCAGAAAGTTTTTAGCAGTGCTAAAAAGATTTAAATTAGGAATTTAAAAATAAAAACACCTCTTTTTTTATCACCTTATCTCCACTAGAGAGCTTAAATTTGGATTTTAATTTTTTGTTGATTTTTATTTTAGGTTTATGGTTTTTTATTTGGTTTTAGTTAGGTCTATTATTTTATCTGAGCTTCTTCTAAATAATTTTGAGATAATCAAAACTATTGCAAATGGGATTAAAAATTGCAGAAAAAATCCTGTTAAAGGGTTATTGGAAATTCCATAAAAAGAGCTTGTTAATGCAGATGGAAGATTTTGAAAAGGATTTGGCAGAACGCAAAGAGAAAAAGTTTCAGTTGTTTTGCAGGGAATAATTGGGAGGAAAAAAGAAAGAAGAGTTATGATTAAGCCTAAGATAATGCTGATTTTTATGATTTTTCTTGTTTTGGGGTTTATTTTTTCTCCCATTTTTTTAGTTATTTTTTAATTAAAATTAGATGTTTTTTGATTATTTAAATCTTGTTATTTTAGATTTTTTAGTATTAAAAATTAAGCGAAAACGTGTTAATTGCTTAAATTAAGCTATTTTTGCTTAATTTTTTAGCTAATTTTTGATTAATCCCTCATAAATAAAATTAAGCTATTTTTGCTTAATTTTAATAATTTTTTATTTAATTTTTATAGAAAGATTTATAAATGATAATTTGATTAATATGCTATGTTTGGATTTTTTAGAAAAAAAGCTGAAAAACAAGAGGTTGAGGAGTTAAAACAGGCTGTTCAAACAGGCTTTGGCAATGTTAAACAGGATATATTAAAGGCAAACAGCTGGATTAGGCATTTGGATTCTAATGATTCTAGATTGAAAGAAGATTTTTTGAGCATGCAGGTCGAATTAGCGACGATAAAAGAGGAGCTGGAAAATTTAAAAAATATTATCTCGATTGTTGGAGAGAGACCAGTGTTTAAACAGAAACAAACAGTGTTTAATAAACAAACAGGTGTTCAAGGTGTTTTAAACACTGTTCAAACAGGTGTTCAAACAGCATTTTTGGATAATTTATCATCTACTGAAAGAGCAATTATTTTTGTCTTGCTGAATTCTGATATGAAATTGAGTTATGAAGATTTGGCTGCAATGCTAGGCAAAAATAAAGCTACAATAAGGGGGCAGATAAACAGTATAAAGCAGAAAAGTGGGGGATTGATTGAAGAGATAATGGGAGAAAACAATAAGAAAAGGGTCTTTATACCTGAGAAAACAAAGGAAATACTGCTTAAAATAAGAAAAGTGAGAGTTAAAAAAGAAAAGAAAGAAGATGAAAACCCTGAAGAAGGCTAAAATTAGTGAAAAGTGAGTAAAATTAGGTAAAAATCTTTAAAAAATAGGAAAAGTGAGAGTTAGAAATTGGTGATAACTTATAAGAATAAGAAGATTAAGTTAAAAAGTGAGAAAATAAGCATTAAAAACCCCAAAAAAATGACAAAGTGTGATTAAAAATAGCTCAAAACTATTTAAAGGGAGGGTTTATAATGTTTGAGATTGAAAACCTTAAAAAGAGAGTATCATGCTTTAAAGCTTTAAAAACCTTAAATTTAAGTTTTTTAAGGTTTAAAAATTTAAGGAAAATAAAAGAATTTATTTAGCTTTAGCTAAGGTTAAATTAAATTCGTTACAACGAATATATTCATTAAAAACTAAAATAAATGAGGGATCTTAGGAAAAAAGATTCTGAGGTTGTTTAATTTATGCTTTAAAACCTCAAATTTAAATATTTTAAGGCTTTAAAGCTCTCTTAACTGAAGGATTGTAGGAAGAGTAGCTATTTTTTTTAGCTCTTGAGAGATAGAAAGGAGGATTTTTTTGTTATTAAGCTTATGTTTTTTAATTGGAATGCCTTTAGCAATTATTCTTTGAGTGTAGTCCCTAATCGAGCTTTCGCTTAGCTTGAGGGCTTTAGCAACTTGCCTGTAGGTTGTATTTTCAGGATCTTGTTCCTCTAGCTGATATATTGTTGAAAAAACTGCCATTTCCTGAGGGGTAATGCGCTTGAATTTAGAGCGAATCTCCCTTTTAATTTTATCTAAGGAATTGAGGATTTCTGAAGCTTCTTGGAGGTTATTTTCAATGGAATTATCTGTCTGTTGGTTTGTCTGTCTGTCTGTCTGTCTGTCTGTTGGAACCCCTTCGTTTCCTGTGGAAATAGCTAAATTTTGTGATTTTAACCCCTTTATTTCCTGTTGATGTGTTGGATTATGTGTTGGATTAACAAGATCTGTTGGTTTGTCTGTTTGATGTGTTGGATTATGTGTTGGAGAGATAAAATAAGGCTTTTTTGCTAGTTCATAGAGCTTTTGATTGTTTAAATCTTCGTGAAGATTCCTGATCAAGAGTTTTATTTCAGATAGTTCAAACTTAAGCTTGTATAACTCTTTTGTTAAGGAGAATATATCTTGCTTAACTTTTGAAAATGCTTGTTTAACATGCTCGTTTTCCATAGTAAAAAACTAGTGTTTTTTTATTTAAAGATTTGTGTAATCCACTGCTTATTGGCTTTGTCTAGAATGATAGATATCATAGACTTTATTAGAAAGCCTCCATTTGATCCTTCTGGAGAAAGGCTGTCCATTTTTATTGGTTCTTATCAACAAAACCAGGCCTTTTTCTTTGAGCTCAAGTAAAAGTCTTTTTACAAATTCTTCGTCCCTGGCAATTTCCTTTGCAATTGTTGCTGTAAATGGCTGGCTTGGAAAACTAGTAAAAAGAAAAGAAAGAATCTGTTCTATTATCTTATTTTTTTTGTCTTGACTGAGCCTCATTTCACAATCAAACGTTAATTAAGTTTTTAAAGTTGTTGCTCTTATTTAGTTTATGAAAAGAGGGGAGAAAATCAAGAAAAAAAGAGAAAAGCTAAAAAGCAAAAAAATAATAGATAATCTAGTTTTAAGAATATTAAAAGCAAGCTTATTTTTATTAGCTTTTTTAGGAGTTTCATTAGTTATTATTGATATATTGGAGAAAAAAGAAAAAAGTGAAAAAGGGCTAGAGACAATCCCCTTAAATAAGCTACTTTCAGAAGGGGATTCTTTGTCTACGCAATCCCTAAAAGAGGCAACAGAATCAAAGGGATTGCGTATAATTGGAGAATTAGGAGTTTTGAAATCTGATGGAGATATTAATCTAGAACCAAAAGGAGATACTATTACTATTTTTGCTGATGAAAGTAAAATATTCTCAGTTGGAAACAGAAGCTTTGATAGCATTGAATGGTATCTTAATAATAAATTAGTAAATATTGATTCAAATGTCTATGAAGCAAAAAATTTAGCTATTGGTGATTATGAGGTGAAAGTGGAAGTTAAGAAAGGGGATGAAAGTTTTAGCAAGAGCTGGAATTTTTTTATTATTGGAGATGAAGAAGCTAAGGAAAGGGTTTTTGACACAAAAAAAGTTATTTTTTTCACAATAATAATTGTTCTGCTTTTAATAATAATTATGATAGTTTTGCTTGTTTTGCAAGAAAGAAATAGAAAAGTTAAGGTAAAACCTGCTGTTCGACTAGAGGTTTTGAGATTAAGAGAAGAGCATATGAAACTTGGAAGCTAGTAATTAACTATCTAAGGGATTTGATATAGGAGTATTTATAAAAGGAGAGCATATTAATTGTTAAGAATTCTGTGTTCTAGGAGTTAAATGAAAGAAAGTATAAAATATTTACGAGTTGAATTAAGGAAATCTTCAGAGATAATTGGGATTTTAGATCCTCTTGTAAAAGAGTGGTTTTTTTCAAAGTTTAGCGAGTTTTCTGAAAGTCAGTTATTTGGTGTGATGAATGTTTTTGAGAGGAAGAATATCTTGATAAGCGCTCCAACTGGAAGCGGGAAAACACTGACTAGCTTTCTTTCAATTTTGAATTATCTTGTCAGCTTAGCTAGAAAAAATGAGCTTGAGAATAAAATTTATTGTGTTTATTCAAGCCCTTTAAAGGCACTATCGGGAGACATTTTTGTTAATCTGATTAATCCTTTGAAAGAAATTGAAAAAATTGCTGAAAAAAAAGAAATTAAAATGCAGAAAATAAGGATTGGTCTGAGAACTGGAGACACAAGCGCTAGCGAAAAAACAAAAATGCTTAAAAATCCTCCGCATATTTTTATAACAACTCCTGAAAGTTTGGCAATTGCTCTCACTACTAAAAAATTTATTGAATTATTTTTTGGGGTTGAGTTTGTAATTATTGATGAGATACATTCTCTTGACAATAAAAGAGGGGTTTATTTAAGCATAAGCTTGGAAAGGCTTGAGAGCATAAGCAAGATTACTCCAGTAAGAATAGGATTATCTGCAACTGTAGCTCCTTTAGACGAGGTTGCTAATTTTTTAGTTGGAATGGATAGAGAGTGTTTGATTGCAGAGGTTACTACTAATAAAAAAACTGAGATAAAAGTATTAACTGGTGTTGAAGACTTGATTGATACTGACAGTTATGAGATACATTCTTCATTGTATGGGTTGATTGATAGATTAATACAAGAGCATAAGACAACAGTGGTGTTTACTAATACAAGAGCTGCTACTGAAAGAGTTGTGCATCATTTGAAAGAGATGTTTCCTGCTAAGTATGTTGAGAATATAGGGGCCCATCATTCTTCTCTTTCAAAAGAGCATAGATTTGATATTGAAGATAGGCTGAGGAAAGGTGAGTTAAAGGTTGTTGTTACTTCTACTTCATTAGAACTTGGAGTGGATATTGGGTATATTGACTTGGTTATATTATTAGGAAGCCCGAAAAGCTCTGCAAGGGCATTGCAGCGCGCGGGACGAAGCGGCCATAAATTGCATGACACTGCAAAAGCAAGGTTTATTGTCCTTGATAGAGATGATTTAGTTGAATGCAGTGTTTTAGCTAAAGAAGCTATTGAAAGAAAAATTGATAGGGTTTATTTTCCTAAGAACTGCTTAGATGTTCTTTCGCAGCAGATTTATGGAATGACTATACAAAAAGTTTGGAATATTGATGAGATGTTTTCTTTGATTAAGAAAAGCTATTGCTATTCTGAACTTTCTAGGATTGATTTTATGTCAGTTATAAGCTATCTTGCTGGAGAATATGCACTTGAGCATAGAAATGTTTATGCTAAAATTTGGTATGATGAGGAAACAAAGCAGATTGGAAAGAAAGGGAAAATGGCAAGGGTGATTTACATGACTAATATTGGGACTATCCCTGAAGAGAGTTTTGTAACTGTCGTTGTGAGGGAAGATGGAAAAGAACAAAAAGTGGGGATGGTTGATGAAGCATTTTTAGAGAAAATGAAGCAAGGAGATGTTTTTGTTTTAGGCGGAAAGAAATATCAGTTTTTGCATTCAAAGGGGATGAAAGCTTATGTTATTTCTGCTGTTAGGAAAAACCCAACTATTCCTAGCTGGTTTTCTGAAATGCTTCCATTGAGTTTTGATTCAGCTCTTGAAATCGGAAGGTTTAGAAAACTGGTTGATGAAAAATTTGAAAAAAAACTTGGAAAAGAAAAGATAATTGAGTTTATTCAAGAGTATGTCTATGCTAATGAGAGTGTTTCAAGGGCTATTTATAATTATTTTTATGAGCAGTTTAATTATACAAAGATACCGCATGAGAAAAAGATATTAATTGAGAGTTATAAAGGTGAGAAAAATTATATTATTTTTCATTCTCTTTATGGAAGAAGAGTTAATGACGCTCTTTCGCGAGCTCTTGCTTATTTAATTGGCCAGAAAGTTGGGAGGGATATTGAAATTGGAATATCTGATAATGGGTTTTATTTTGCAGGTGAAAATTTGCCTATTGATGAAGCATTGAAGTTCTTAAAACCAGAGAATATAAGAGAGATACTTGAGGAGGCTATTGCAAAAACTGAGGTTTTAAAGAGAAGATTTAGGCACTGTGCTGCTAGGAGCTTGATGATATTAAGGAATTACAAAGGAAGACAAAAAAGTGTTGGTAAACAGCAGATGAAATCATTTTTTCTTTTAAGTGCAATTAATAAGATAAGCAAGGATTTCCCTATTTTGAAAGAAGCTAGGCGCGAGGTTTTGGAAGATTTAATGGATATTGAAAGAGCAAAGCTTGTGCTTTCATGGATTAAGGAAGGGAAAGTTATGATTGAGAAGATTACAACAAAATTACCTTCTCCTTTTGCACTTGGTTTGGTATTGCAGGGATATTCTGACTTGCTTAAGATTGAGGATAAACTTAATTTCTTAAAGAGGATGCATGAGGAGATTATTCGAGAGATCCAGAGCAGATAATCTTTTTTTTATATTCTTAGTATTCAACATGAGTAGCCTCATAATCTGGAAAGTTGTTACAAACTTGAGAAGATAATTTTTGAGTTGTTCTTATTTGCCTTGAAATCAACATTTCCCTGGTTTCTATAGTTTCTTCATATATTGCAGGCTTACCAACAACTTCCTGCCCAACATGAGAGTAAAAGATAATAGGCTTGAGAGTTAAGCTGTTAGTAGGATCTTCTGCTAAGAATTCTAAAGAAGTTTTGGTAAATGCAACTCCTGTTTCTCCAGGGCCTGTGCTCTGATGAGTGCTATAACTATTAATTCTGATTACAATTCCTTTTTCTCTTGTAGTTTTCATATCGGCAATAAATAAAAAGAATATTTAAGGATTATTGTTAGGGAATATAATTTAAACCCTGTTTAAACAGTGTTTAAAACAGGTGATTGAATGTTTGAATGCTGGATTATGTGACAGAGTGTCTGTTTGTTGGTCTGTCTGTTGGTGAAGCTCTTGGAAAAGCTGAATTTAAGGATAGTAAAAGGAGCTATTAAACAAACAGGTTTAGAAAAAAGAGTTGAAAAGCAGATAGATAAGTAGACTGACTGGCAGGCAGAGGAATGGAAAGGGGGGATAAATAACTAATTTCTGCTGGAAAAAGAAAAACTGCTTAGAAAGCTATTAAAACAAAGAATTCTTGGTTGATTTAAATTTATAAAAAATAAAAATAGAAAAATGAAAAAGCAAAATAAAATGAGATTCTTGAATGGCTGCCTGCTTATTGATAATTCTATTTTAGCTGTTGCTGACTTTCATATTGGTTATGAAGAGTATATTACTGAACAGGGAATATCTTTAAGAATACAGTTTAAAGAAATAATTGAAAAGCTTGATGAGGTTTTTGATATAATAAAAAAAGAAAAAATAAAATTGAAAAAAATTGTGGTTCTTGGAGATTTGAAACACGAGTTTGGAGGAATTTCTGATTCTGAATGGAGGGAAACTTTAAAGCTGATTGATTATCTTGCTGAAAAAGTTGAAGGTAAAACAAAGAACAAGATAATTTTAACGAAAGGGAATCATGATAATATAATAGGACCTATTGCAAGAAAAACTGAGATTGAATTAAGGGATTATTATTCTGAAAAGGGAATATGCTTTTTGCATGGTAATAAAATATGGAAAAATTGCTTTAGAAATGAGATTTTGATTATGGGGCATCTGCATCCTGCAATAATTTTATCTGATAAATATAAAAAAGAAAAATACAAATGTTTTCTTTATGGAAAGTGGAAGGGAAAAGAAGTTTATATCCTTCCTAGTTTTAGCCCTATAAGTTTTGGGTTTGAGCTAAATTGCCTTGCTAAAAATTATAAAAATGAAGATAAGGGGTTTTTGGTTGTGGATAAGAAAACTTTAAGGAATTTTGAGGTTGTTATTTATAATAATAAAGAGAAAAAAGAGTATAATTTTGGGAGGCTGAAGAGCTTAATATGAAATTTTTTCTCGCTTGATTAAAAAAGATTTATAATGATTTAAATACTTAGATCATAGAATTGCAATGTTAAATCTTGGGGCAAAAGAAATTTAAAGAACTATTGTTAAGGATTTATTGCTGCTGGGGATTTATCCTTGGCATTGGAATATGGTAGGGAAGGCTTAATTCATCTTCGAGAGCAAGAGCCTTTATATTGCATTTGTTCATTATAAAGTTAAAAATAGGAACTCTTAAGTCATCAGAAATCTGCTTGGTTTTCCAATTTTTAAAAATGTTTTTCATTTCTTCTTTTTCTGGAATTATTATTAAAAATCCTTCAAACTCAAGCTTTGCAGAGTTATTTGAATAATTGATTGTGAAATTAAAAAGAATTCTTAATGCCTCTTTTTCTGAAATTGGGATAGCTTCTTTGATAACATCTTTAATGTCTATATTTTGGTTGACTTCTATTTTGCCTTCTATCTTTTCTTTTCTTTCTATTAGAATTTTCTTGAGATTAAAACCAATGATTCGCATAAAGATAATAAAATTAGCGGGTTTAAAAAGATTGCTGTGAAATATTTTATAGAAATATTTTTGCAAGATAGGATTCTTAAGAATCAAACCAAATCTTCTTCAGAAACAACAACAAAATCTTCAATTGCAATGATTGAATTGTAGGGAATGAGAACTTCTCCTTTCTGTGAATGCTCTAGATTTAAATGACCTGCATAAGGTGTCTGGTCTTTTAAGACTAAATGAATTAACTCTCCTGTCCTTGTTTCAAAAGTTATATCTTTAACAACACCAAGTCTTTTGCCCTCTTTTGTAACAACAGGCTTGCCTATAATTTCTTTATGGGGTTTTTTTTCAATAACCATGATTTATTTATAAGAAAATTGTTTATAAACTTTTCTGTGATTTAGTAATAGTGTAGTGTCTGAAAATTATTGTACTCCTGGCTAGAGAAGTCTTGGAGCTAAATTGTATCCTGGAAAGCATGTATGTACAGTTGAAGATGATGCTTCAAGGAAAATCTTATGTAGTGGAGAATTTAATACCAATTAAGGGACTTAGTTTTATGAAAAGATCAAGATTTTTGTAGTGTGCAAAAATAAAAACAAAATTTTGAGTTATAGCTTATTAAAGCTTAATAATACCAAATATTTGTCTATTAAAATTTAAGATACCCCCACCCTATGATTTCTCGTGGAAAGGTTTAAATAGGGATGATGGTTTTGTGTTTTTTATTTTTATTTAAAAAGTTTTCTATATTATATTATATATATTATAATATATTTAATTTATAGTATATAATCTATAGAATCTTGAATGTTATTATATTATAGCTATTTTTTAATATGTCATGATTATTTTTAGAAAATTATTATACTTAATACAAAGAGATTAAAATTTCTGTTTCCAGAGGAAATAGTGGTGTGGGGTATGTTTGTATGTTTGTTTTTTAGTTTAGATGATTTTAATGAATTTTCCATAAGAAACAAAGGTTGATTATCTTGTAGAAACATTATGTTTATAAACTTAAAATTTATTTTTTCTGTATTAAAAAGGTGAAAATGGCTGACTTAGATAAAATTTTTAGCTCTGTAGGCAATAGAAGCTTGTTTAAGAATAAGCAAGTTTTGCAGTCTAATTATTTCCCAGAAGCTATTTTGCATAGAGACAAGCAGATTGAGCATATTGCTTCTATATTAGCTCCTGCTTTATTGGGGCAAAAGACAAGCAATCTTTTTATTTATGGGACAACTGGAACAGGGAAGACAATTTCAATCCAGCATGTCGCAAATGAGCTTTCAAGAAGAGCTGAACAAAACAAAGTATTAAGGATAGAGTATATAAACTGCAAGCTAAAAAAAGTCGCTGACACTGAATACAGGATTTTAGCTGAGTTAATAAAAAAACTTGGGGGAAGTGTACCTGCAACTGGATTGCCTACTGACCAAGTTTATGCAAAATTTGTTGATATACTTGAGAACAGCGAAGAGAAATTGCTTATACTTATACTTGATGAAATTGACCAGGCTGTAAAAAAAATATCAGATGAGTTTCTTTATAATTTAACGAGACTTAATTCTGAATTAAGGAATATACAAATAACAATAATAGGAATAAGCAATGACGCAAGATTTCTCGACATGGTTGACCAGAGAGTAAGAAGCTCGTTATCAGAAGAAGAGCTGGTTTTTCCATCTTATAATGCAATACAATTGCAGGATATATTGAGGAGAAGAGCAAAAGAAGCTTTTAATGAGGGAGTTGTTGATGATGGAGTATTATCAAAATGCTCTGCTCTTGCTGCGAGAGAGTTTGGTGATGCAAGAAGAGCTCTTGATTTATTAAGAGTTGCTGCTGAAATTGCTGAAAGAGGCTCATGCCAAAAAGTGGAAATATCCCATATTGACGAGGCGAATAAGAAAATAGAAAGGGATAAAATATTAGATATAATAGAAGGGCAGCCAAAGCATTTTCAAATAGTCTTGTTTTCTATTTTTAATTTATCTGAAAAAACAAAAGAGAGTATTTTTACAGGAGATGTTTATAGTTATTACCAGGAATTATGTAAGACAATAAGAATAGAACCATTGACACAGAGGAGAGTAGGGGATATAATTGCTGATTTTGACATGACTGGTTTGATAAACGCGAGGGTTATAAGCAAGGGAAGGCAGGGAAGAATGAGGGAGATAAAATTATCTATCCCCCAAAATTTAATATTTCAGTGCAGAGAGATACTTATTGACGCACTAAATTTTTAAGGCAATAAATTAATAAGAGCTATAAAAATGAATGAAAACATATTAAAATTTTTTTTAAGCAAAGGATTTCTTCTTGATAAGGAGATGCTTGATTTTTTTTCAGAGTTAAAAGATGATGAGATAGCTGATAAGATTGCTAGCAAGATAAAGATGATTTCTGGGGAGAAGCTGATAACAAAGCATTTGATAAACAACAACTTTGATAAGCTTAAGCAGGTATTTACAGAGCTTGACAAGAATAAGAAAAGACTTGTTGAGAAATATTTTGTGAATATTTCTGTTTCTGTTGAGGTTAAGAAAGAAACTAGCATTGAAAATAAGGAGGTTACAAAATCAGAGGATTTTGGTGATATTTTGAGGGGAAGTGTCAAGATTTTATCTTCCCCTATTTTATCTGCGCAAAAATTAGAGGCTAAGGATTTTATAAGATATTTTAGAAGCAGATATAACTTTTTAAGGGAAATAGTGCAGCAGAGGCATGAGCTCGACAATCTTATTTCAATTGATAAAATAACAGGAAACAAAAATTTTTCCCTTATAGGAATTGTGATGAACAAGATTATAACAAAAAACAAGAATGTAATTTTAGAAGTAGAAGATTTGACTGGCTCTACGAAATTATTAATAACCCAGAATAAAGAGGAGATTTATAAAAAAAGCAAGGAAATTCTTATGGATGATGTTGTTGGGTTTAGATGCTCTGGGACTAAGGATTTTATTTATGTAAATGATGTAATTTACCCTGATTCTTTTTTGAGGGAAAGGCATAGACTTGAAGATGATATTTATTGTATTTTTATTTCAGATATACATGTTGGCTCTGGAAATTTTTTAGAAGCTCAATTTAATAAGTTTATTGAGTGGCTGAATGGAAAGGATTGCGATGAGAAAGAGAAAGTTGTCTTAAGGAAAATAAGATATTTATTTATTGTCGGAGATAGCATTGATGGGGTGGGTGTTTACCCTGGGCAAGAGAAGTTTTTGAAAATAAAGGATATAAGAGAGCAGTATGTTAAGCTTGCTGAATTTCTTAAAAAGATACCAAAGCATATAAGTATTATACACTGCCCTGGGCAGCATGATTCTGTGAGAGTTGCAGAGCCGCAGCCGCCTGTTGGAGAGGATTTTGCCAAGCCTCTTCATGAAATTGAAAATTTGCATTTAGTAAGCAATCCAAGCTTAGTTGAAATAGGGGCTAGGAAAGACAATCCAGGAATAAAAGTATTAATGTATCATGGGGCGAGCATGCATGACTTGATAAATAATATAGAGGAATTAAGATTGAGCAAAGCGCAAACAACTCCTGCAAGAGTTGTTAAACACTTCTTATTGAGAAGGCATTTGTCTCCTTCCCATGGAGAGTCAACTTATATTCCTGATGCGCATGAAGATTCCCTTGTTATTAGAGAGGTTCCTGATATAATTGTGACTGGAGACTTGCACAGGGCTGATATTGATAAATATAACGGGATATTGATTGTATGCTGCTCTTGCTGGCAGTCAATGACTGCGTTTGAGGAAAAAGTAGGGAATGTCCCTGACTTGTGCAAAGTGCCTGTTGTTAATTTGAAGACAGGAGAGATAAAAATACTTGATTTTGAGTGAGAAACTTAGATAAGCAACATAAATTTGGTTTAATGTTTTTTCTACACAGATAAGCAAGAAAAAATATGGGTGAAGCCTGCAAGGCTGAACCATAAAACCGTGTGTTAGGGGACCCGAACCTCGAGAAAGGTGAGAGCTGCAAGCGTGGCAAGTGAGATTAATTTTAGCAATTTAGTAGGGTGGGGGACGGAAGCGCGCGAGATAGTTATTTAAATGGCTTCTTTTTATTATTAAAAAAGAGGAAAATGAAAAATCTTAATTTAAAAACAAAAGATAGAAATGAGGAATATTCAAGGATAGCAAAAAAATATTCCAAAAGAATTTCTGAGTATGATGGAGTTATTGGTGTAGCTGTTGGCGGAGGAATTGGACGAGGACATTCTGACGAATTTTCAGATATAGATATATTCATTTTTTTAGATTCAGAAACTTATAAAAAATGGAAAAAGAAAAGTCCAATTCCAGAGGGAGATCATCATTACGAAGACTATTGGATAGAAACTGAATTTTTTGACTATGAAGAAGAAAAAGAGGGAGTTTGGGGGATTGAAGATAGGTGGGAAAGAAAACATCATGTAATTCTTTTTGACAAAAATTCAAAAATAAGAAATTTGTATAAGAAAAAACTAATTTTTGGAGAAGAAGAAAAAAAGAAAATATACAAACATTTGTCTGATAAAACTGGTTGGTATATTGCAGAACTTCCTAATGTTTGGATAAAAAGAGGCAGTATACCTCAAGCACATTATGTTATGAATGCAGGAATTGATTGGATAATCGAGTATATTTTCTTACAAAATAATTATTTTACACCTTGGGCAAAATGGAAACTTCATTATGTTTTCTTGATGAACAAACTCCCGAAAGATTTTAGAAAGAACATCTTGGAAACAATGAAAATAAAAAATTACACAGAAAAGGATGTTCTTAGAAGACAAAAAATTCTGATTAAGATTTTGAAACAATTAGATTTATACAAAGAGTGAGCGCGCCGTCTGGGCGGGGGCGGTATTATCTAAAATTAATCTCGCGCAGAGTTTTTGAAAATGCGTAATTATTCTAAATAATATTCAATAAAATAGTCAGTAAAGAGGGGGCGAGAGTAGTTTGTTATTATATAATCGTAACAATAGAAAGATTTAAAAATGACTCTTTTGTTATATAATCATGGCAATTAAAGTACTAACATATGAAGAATCAGTGGCAATAAAAGATAATAGCCCTGATAGAAAATATAGAGAACTTAGAGATGGAACCATTGTTCTTGAAAGAGAAGCTGAAGAGTTGTGTAATGGGGAAAGGAAAACTCTTTCAGTAGCTTATAAACTCATGAATAAATCAATGTATCCATCTGAATTTAACCAGTGTAAGTTAACCTTAGCAGAAATAACAGACCCAAAAAAACTTGAAAGAATAGCTCTTTTTTTAGTTGATTAAACTAAATTATTAATATACCCCCCAGACAGGAAATTCTTAGGCAAATTATCAAGTTATATTTTCCCCCCTCGCCCCCCGTTTTCTATAGTAGCATTTTCAAAAATTTCCTCTTAACGTTAGGTTTTATGACCTGAGGGGCTTCTGCCCCCGAGGGCTCGAAGTTCGCCATCTTTACTATAATTAAGCGAACATTCGAGTGTTTTTTCTACTCCTCTAAGCAAGAAAAAATATGGGTGAAGCCTGCAAGGCTGAGCCATAAAACCGTGTGTTAAGTCGTGCGAGCATAGAAAATGTGAGAGCCTGCAAGGCGGCACCGAGCCAGAAGGCGAAGGAGTAAATTTTCAATTGTGTAAATTAAATTTCTGCGATAGCAGACTATCTTTTAGAGCCGATGACCCCCTGCTATTCCGAAGGTTTTTTATAGTTTGAGATAGATAGAGAAATTATGACAAAAAGAGAAAGCGTAAGAAAGGGAGAGATATCAATAACTGAGGTAGATAATCAACTTAAAAAATTAGGGGGAGCGGATAAAAAGATAGAATATTTAGAAAATATCCTCCAGAGAAAAAATTCATTATCTCCTGAAACTTTAATTCATGTCTATGAGACAGCTTTAGATTTGTATTATGAAAAACCTTCTACAACCCCCGAGGAATCTTGGAAAAGACAAATTTATAGGACTAAAGCGGAATCTGTCCGCTATGATATTAAATGGTATAAAGATTTTGATGAACATAAAAAAGAATGGATCCAAAAATATGAAGAAACAATAAAACAAATCCATGAATACAATCCTGAATATATATTCCTTACAGAAACTTCTTCGATTCCATTAGGTTATTTGATAAAAGAAGCTTTGCGTAAAGCTTATCCAAATAGTCCTTTACCTAAATTTTATAGAGTTGATCCAAGACAAATTCAAGAAGTTATGTTTGAAGGAGGGAGTGAGGAAAAAAGAAAACTTGAAGAATTCTTTAGGAAGAGAATTAAAATTAAAAATGCTAAGATTTTAGTTTATGACACTGATTGGGATGCAGGAAGGAGTCCTGGTTCAATTGTAGCATTATTAAAATATCCTGAGAGATTTGGTTTTGATATAGATATTAACTGCCCAAATGTTAAAATGAATGGTAGAATTTTTCCTGAACAGGAAAGAAAATTATCCCCTAATGTAAAAAAGGACTTCGGTATTGATGATTCAGATATTGCTCCAATAATAGGAATTGAATTTCCATTTAGACATGGCATGTCTAGACTAACTATAAAAGAGGGAAATGAAAACAAATTTGATTTTAGGGGGAGGAGACTAAAAAAAGAAAATTATCCTTCAAGAGATAAACAGGATTATGACCCCAGATATAGAACTCCACTAGAATTAATAGAAGGAGCTAAAAAACTCGGAAGAGAACTTGGACAAGAACTTCGGGCAGAATTAGAAAAAAAGGAATCTCTCGAGCAACGCCTCTCAGCAGTTATCGCAATAGCAGGATTAGGTGCAGGTTTATTTTTTTTTGGCTCAAGCATTACCGGTAATGCAATAGGAAGTTTAAGCGAAAGTTCTTCAAATTTTTTAGGAATTGTTTTATTAGCTATAGGGTTAATTGCAGGATTTTTTTGGCTAAAAAATCGCAGAAATTTTTAACAGAAAACCTTTTAATCTTCTTTGTTCTAGAATGTGTATGGAAATTTTATTTACAGAGCACGCAAAAGAGAGAATGAAAAAAAGATGCATAACCGAAGATGAGATTATGCAAGCAATAAAATATCCAGATAACACAAAAAAAGAAGCTGGAAAGTATTATGCTCAAAAAAACATTGGCAGAGCCAAGATAGAAGTAGCCTATGAAAAAGATAAATATATAAAGGTAATAACAATTTATTATATATAAATGAAATAAATTTTTAAAAATATGAAAATAACAATTGACAAAGAAGCAGATGCAATGTATATAGAAGTAAGTGGCGAAGAATTTGCCACAAACAAGAAAATCGACAGTGAAACAATCATAGATTTAGATAAAAATGGGAAAATTATTGGAATAGAACTTTTGAATGTAAGCAAGAGAATGGCCAAGGATTTTCTTTCAGATATCAGGGTGCAAAATTTGGTTTCTTCTTAGATAATTTTAAGCCAAGAGGCTTGAAGGCTCGAAGTTCGCCAAATTTATGGGATGAGCGAACATTCGAGTGTTTTTTCCACTCAGCACCTCAAGAAAAAATATGGGTGAAGCCTGCAAGGCTGAGCCATAAAACCGTGTGTTAGGGGACCCGAACCTTTTCAAAGGTGAGAGCCGCAGGCGTGGCAAGTGAGATTAATTTTAGCAATTTAGTTTGGGTGGGGGACGGAAGCGCGCTATATTTTTTTATCCATTATAAAAATAACTTCCTTAGGATTATATTTCTTCCTTAATTTTTCTCTCTTTTTTAATCCATCCTCGTAATTTTTTACTTTTTTTTCAGCAAATAAATTATGGTTCTCTCCTTTTGCATGAATTGAAACTGGTTCATAACCATTTTTTAAATAGAATTTTTCAACAAATCCTTCTGCAGAGCCGACACTTATAATTTTCTTTCCTGTATGTTTTGCCTGTTTCTCAAAAAAATTTAAAATTTTACTACCAATTCCTTTTCTCCAAATATCATGTTTTACGGCTATACCTTGCAGAATTATAATCTCTTTTTTGATAAAACCATAAGCAATGCCAATAAGTTTGTTATCTTCATAGCAACCAATATACAAATTTGGATATTTGGAATGTTCTTTTTTTAAATACTCAAAAGACCAGTTATCCAAATATTCTACTTGAATTTTCCAAAAATTTTTAAGATCTTTTTGCGGTAAAACTTTAATTTCCATATTAATCCCATTCAATAGGTATGTAAGGATGAGGGTAGATTTCTTTAATATAGTATCTGTCAATTCTTGGGAACATTTGCCAATCTTTCTCATTTCTTATAAATTCACTACAAATAATCGAAGTTTTTGGGGTAGAAAATTCATGTATTCTAATTCTGCAAATCCCGCAAGGGGTTATGGCTTCTTTAGATTTTTTTGGAACTGGACCTGCAACGAAAATTGAAATAATCTTGGCTTTTTCAGTTTCAGCTAAAAGCATATTTCCTATAGCATGCCTTTCTGCGCAAAATCCGGCTTGCGGTTGGTTTGATTCTGCGGCAGCGCCATCATAAATTTTCCCAGAATCAGATAAAACAAAAGCGTAAATAATATCATAAAGTCCTTTAGATTTACGCATCTTGCAGTATTGCAGAATTTTGTTTCTTGCATATTTAATTAGTTTTTTCTCATTTGAATTAAATGTAGTCATAGATTAAATAAAATTAAGGAAGTTTATAAAATATACGTTCAGCGCGCCGTCTGGGGGTGGGAGTATCAATATCTAAAATTAATCTCGCGCAGAGTAAAATCACGACACTGCCGCATTCTTTCAGCAGTCTATAATTAAATTACATCTCCCCCCGGCACCTCAAGAGTGATTTTATTTCCTCTTAATAGCTGTTAGTTGACCCTGAATACTTGGAAGGGCGAGCGAGCCAATCTTTGATAATAAAATAGCGAGCGAAAGGTTTTCTTGCGAGCAAAGATGATTCTTTGTGCCGATAGACATTCATGGCTAGAAACCTGGATGACACAAGAGGCACATGTTGGATGAAGAAAAAGCGAGCAAGAAAATCTCAAATAACCGTGTGTTCTGTTTCCCGTAGGGCTAAAATTTAGTGCAACAATGCCGAAGGCAAAATTTTAGAGTTTTGTATTTGAGAACTATTATAAAATTTTGAGCGAAGCGAAACTAACTTTAAGATTTATAACCTCTTAGTCATTTCAATAGTATCTCCATGCTCTTTAGAATGGACTACTTTAACTTTTTTATATCCTCTTTTTTTGTAAAATTCAAAAGATGTGATGCCTGAGGGAACTTTTATAATTTTATAACCTTTCTTTTTTGCTAAATCTTCTACTTTATCCATTAATTTTGAGCCTATGCCCTTTCCGTGAAAATCTGGATTAACAAAAACCGTGAACACCTTATCATCTTTCAGACTTGCGGTTCCAACAACTTTATCATTTTCAACCGCAACAAAAATAGTTCTATCATTTAGGTTTTTGATTAAAAGAGAAGGTGTAAAAAATTGGCATAGGCTCTCTATGGCTTTCTTGGAATAATCTTTGCTAACTGTTTCCCTCAGGCATCTTCTAATTATATTAGAAACTTTTATAGCATCAGTTCTTTTGAATTTTCTTATTTGCATATAAAAAAGAAATCTTAAGAGATTATAAATCTTTTCTCAAATACAAAATTAAATAGAACGTTAGGTTTTATGACCTGAGGGGCTTCTGCCCCCGAGGGCTCGAAGTTCGCCAAATTTATGGGATGAGCGAACATTCGAGTGTTTTTTCTACTCAATTAACTCAAGAAAAAATATGAGTGAAGCCTGCAAGGCTGAGCCATAAAACCGTGTGTTAGGGGACCCGAACCTTTTCAAAGGTGAGAGCCGCAGGCGAGGCAAGCGAGATTAATTTTAGCAATTTTTAGTCTGGGTGGGGGACGGCGCGCGCTATTTAGTCATCACATAAATCTTTTTTATAATATTAAACTGAATATCATCTCCTAAATCATGGTACTTAAGAGGCTTCTTTAGTTCTTCTGGAAATATTTTTCTTATGAACTCGTTAAGTTTATCCAAAAGCTTTTTATCATTATGAAGTTCAGATTCTAGTCTTTTTCTTGAAGAAAATCTATAATTAATAGTATAAAAATCTTTGATTTTAGAAAATCCTGCCTTTTTTATAGTTTCCAAAAATTCATCTTCTCTAAAAAAGTATCTCTTTCTTACAAGCATATTAAACCCTGAAAGTTCGTCTTTTTTCCTTATTACATCTTGAAAAAGGGTTTGATTTTTATCATCTAACATAATATCCCAAACAATGAACTTTCCATTTGGCTTTAATATTTGAGATACTTTTTTAGCAACTTCAACTTGAAGTTTTTTGGAAACTTCGTGCAAACCCATTTTAATAACAACTTTATCAAAATATTGTTTAATATCCCATTTTAAAAAATCTTCTGCGATAAAATGGTTTGAAGGAATATTAGGCAGATTTTCTTTTGCTCTTTTTATCTGAACTTTACTTTCGTCATTAAGCCATAAATCTATCTTAGGTTCCCTTGCTAAACAATTTTTTCCAACAGCGCCATAACCACAAAAAGCATCAAGTATTTTTTCATTGGGTTTTAGATTTATGGCTTTAATCATTGCTTCTTCATCTTTAGGGTCAATACTATGTATATGTTCATAAGAAACAATTCTTGCATCAAAACCTTCTTTTGTCATGTTAATATAATTTAGAAATGAGTTTATAATTGTTTTTATTTAGCGCGCCGTCTGGGGTGGGAAAGTCAACATCTAAAATTAATCTCGCGCAGAGTAAAATCACGACACTGCCGCATTCTTTCAGCAGTTATAAAATTGTATCTCCCCCCGGCACCTCAAGAGTGATTTTATTTCCTCTTAACGTTAGGTTTTATGACCTGAGGGATAATAGCTCCCGAAGGCTCGAAGTTCGCCATCTTTCTAAATTAAGCGAACATTCGAGTGTTTTTTCTACTCAGATAAGCAGGAAAAAATATGGGTGAAGCCTGCAAGGCTGAGCCATAAAACCGTGTGTTATACGCCCCGAAAGTCCGCAGACTTGAGAATGCAATGTGGTCGGAGCGAAGAGGAGAAGTCGAATTTTCCATGAATTAATTTCCTGCGAAAGCAGGCAAATTTATAGTTAAAGTCGGGGGGCACCTACTATTCATATAGTAACTATATGAGGGTAACAACAGAAAAGCTTAAAAACCCTTTTAGCATAGGAAAAGCATGGCAAAATCACAATCAAATGCCCCAAGAATAGAAAGAGCAACAACTAAACTTTGGGTGCCTTATGAAAACAAAAGCATAGCTTTTGCCCATTCTTCTTTTGGTCCAGGCACTTATCAACAGGTTGGAAAAGCAATTTTAGGTGCAGGCTTAACACTGCCAACAGGAGATTACACAGCTAGTTTAGTTCATCCAGCTTATTGTTCAAAATTAAAAGGCGAGCCTGAATTCAATGATATTAGGGAAAAAATGGAAAGTAATTGGCTCTGGGTTTTTAATACACCTCTTTGGACAGACAAAGGAGTTTATGTTGTCCAAGACGAAAAAGCGCAAGGAATTTCTAGAAAATTAAGTGTTAACCAGCTTGAAAGAATGTTAAGGCATGGAAAAGAAGTTCATGGCTTAAGATTTAGCGAAGATGGAAGAGTTAGGTTTGCTCCTAAAGAAAGCTATAAATTAGGAGAGCATACACCAGAATCATTAGCTAAAGATGGATTTGTTATAGTGAGCTATGATTTTGAAGGTGCTGAAAAATTAGGAGAAGTTTCTGAAAAATTACCAAATAAACCAATGACTTGGGGAGTAGAAGTTAATGAAGGTGAAAAACCTGAATTAAGAGTCTCTGCTCTTGTTGCCAACTACTACGGCAGGTTGCATGTCTATGGCCTCTACCATGTGGACTCCTGTTACTGCCATGCTTTTGGGGTATTGTAAGAGTGCCGAAGGCGCGCGCAAATTTTTTTAGGACACATAATTTTATTAATCAGAGGATTCGAGTATTTTTGTCTTAGGGAGGGTAATGCCAAACTAAGGCTACATGCCCATTAATAGAGCTTTTCTGTTTAACCATAGAAAAGCCATGAAATTCAACTGCGACATTAAGTAAAAGCTTGAAATGCTCTGAAATATGAAGCAGTGGTGATTTACTTTTAATTAATAGGCTACATGGCGAGTCTCTGCTCTTGATGCCAACTACAACGGCAACAGGTTGCATGTCAATGGCAACAACCATGAGGACAACTGGAACAGCCATGCTTTTGGAATAGCTTTAGCCCCTAAGACAGATTATATGAAAACCTACAAAAACCTCTACCAGCAAATCTGCGATTTTCATAACTTGGTTTTTGCCTGGAAAAAAGCAAGAAAAGGAAAAACCAAAAAGAGTTATGTTATTGAGTTTGAAAAAGATTTAAGAAATAACCTGTTGAAACTGCATGAAGAACTAATTAATATGGCTTATTCTCCAGAGCCATTAAAAACTTTGTATTTGTTTAGCAAAAACAAAGGTTCTTTATTAACATTTGCTTAAGTTCGCTCTTTAAGTCCAGGCCTTTCAATTGCCATGAGGCAATTAACGAGGCGAGAGTTTCA
>Ga0209541_10004577_pt1 | contig 24502 bp, 33 predicted proteins | sample RifCSPlowO2_01_FD_184027 | JGI IMG/M metagenome (GOLD analysis project Ga0209541, IMG submission 184027) | Groundwater microbial communities from Rifle, Colorado - Rifle CSP2_plank lowO2_0.1 (SPAdes) (version 2) | ecosystem: Environmental > Aquatic > Deep subsurface > Groundwater | place... | reverse complement strand
TTTATCTTAAAATATATTATTAATTTTATTTATAAATACACTTTTAAAATTCTTTATTTAAAGCTTTATATGGCATTTTAAAACTTTATGAAGCCTAAATCTTCCTTCTTTTAGAAAAAGAAACCTATTTAAATCCTTATAGCCTTATAAAAGAAATGAAATTCCATATAATTTTATTAATCCTATTAAGTATTCCTTTGGTTCAGGCTTCTGCAATACATGGAACAATATATGATTTATCATTAAATCCTGTTAAGAATGTTCTTATAGAAGTTAATTCTCAGCCTTCGCAAACGCTGGTTTCGAAAGACGGAGCCTATTCATTCTCGCTGCCTAAAGGGGAGTATGTAATTACAGCTAAAACTCTCTCTAAAGATATTAATGCGACAACAGAAGAAAAAATATCAATAGTGGATTCAGATGGAAATTATATCCTGGATTTATTCTTATTGCCTGAAACAGAGGCTAAAACGGAATCCAAATTTAATTTGGCATTGATTATAATCCCAGCATTAATTACCTTATTAATAATATCTTACTTTTACTTAAAAAAAAAGAAGCCAAAAATGCAAGAAGTTGCAGAAGATGAATCCTTGGATAGAATATTAAAAATAATAAAAGATGTGGGTGGAAGAATAACTCAAAAAGACTTAAGAAAGCATTTCCCATTGTCAGAAGCTAAGGTCTCTTTGATGATTACAGAATTGGAAGCTAAAGGCAAGCTTGAAAAGATTAAGAAAGGCCGTGGCAATTTAATAATATTGAAATAATTTCTTTAAATAGTTTACCCCTACAAATTGATAAAATTTGCATTTTTTGTTAAAATGTAGGGGTAAGAATATTAAATTGGTTCTTTAAAAAATATATAAAAGAAAATAAAAAGTATTTAAAGATATAATTTTAAAATTAAGCTGTTGCAGGACAACAAGTACATATAGCTGCAGGGTTATAACCTTCAGTAAAATCAAATGGCTTATATTCATAGTATTGACTCCCACACGCTTTTGGTAAAGTTACAATATCCTTATCATCCGGATTAATTGAAAAAAACATTGCTGTTGCAGAAATACAAATTCCTTTCATATAACAAACCTCATTACATACTCCAGTACCCAATACTCCTTGACCAGCATTAGGATTTCCAAAAGTATTATAATCTACATAATGATCATCATCACCAACAATAACATTTTCACATTTATTTAAAGTTTGCAACATATCTCTTTTTTGTTGAATTGTTAAAGTTTGTTCTACAATTTCTGGTGTAGCCACACATTTTCTATTCGTGCATATTGAACCACTAGGACAATAAGATATTAAACCAATTCTATTTATGCCGCAGAAACCACCAATTTTACTTACAACATCACCGCTTATATTATCAACGCCAGATAAAGAACTGAATAAATTTATAGCAAATATAGAACCAATAACAATAACTGCAACTATTATTGCATTTGCTGTTGTCAAGCCTCTTTTCATAGCTAAATTAAATGATATATATATATATATAAACGTTTCGTTTTTAAATTTTTGAAAACATTTATAAACACAAGCCTAAAAGAAAAATATAGCATTTTAAAAGGAATTTAAAATTCCACTTGCTCTGCAAAGAGCGCCTAAAGAAAAATGAGCATATATGATAAAGACCCAATGGAATTAATAGTAAAAGTTTCAGAAGAACTAAAGACATTAATCAAGTCCCCGGACTGGGCTATGTTTGTTAAAACAGGCCCTGGAAAAGAGCGTCCGCCAACAGATACGGACTGGTATTACAAAAGGGCAGCTGCTGTCTTAAGGACAATCTATATGAGGGGTCCTATTGGAGTTTCAAGGTTAAGGGTAAAATTCGGAAATAAAAAAAATCGTGGCCATAAGCCAGATATATTCTACAAAGCTTCCGGAAAAATCATAAGGACAATATTGCAGCAGTTGGAAAAATCAGAATTAATAAAATTCCAAAAAGAAGGCGTGCATAAGGGAAGAATAATAACGCCAAAAGGAAAATCCCTTTTGGAGAAAAAATGACAAAATACAAATCAAAAGGAAAGAAGATAAGGTTGGCAAAAAGAGGAAGGCGGACAAAGTGGGCTCCATTTTGGATAATCCCAAAGATAAATGGAAAGCCTAAGAAAGTTCATCCTTCACGTTATACTAAAATAAAAAGAAATTGGCGCAGGTCATCATCAATTAGGCCCTAAAAATGGCAGACGAAAAAATATTTATAATACCATTGAGAAAATCAGTTAATAAGAAGCCTCTTTATCAAAGGGCTAAAAAGGCAGTAACAACAATAAGAGAATATATACGAAGGCATATGAAGGTAAAAGAAGTTAAAGTCGGCCCTTATTTAAACTCAAAAATCTGGGAACGCGGAAGTAGGCATCCCCCGGGCAAAATAAAAGTCAAGTCCATAATAGAAGACGGAAAAGCCTTGGTTGAACTGCCTGAATTTGAATTCGTAAAGAAGAAAGAAGAAAAGAAAGAAACATTAAAGGAAAAGATTCTTGGCAAGAAAGAAACAAAAGCAGAAGAGCATAAAGTTCATGAAACCAAAGATGAACAAAAATTAGTGGAAGAAGGCAAGGTAGAAGAAAAACATACAAAAGGCGAACAAAAACTTCAAGAAAAACACCCTGCAGAGCATAAAGGGGAGTCAACAGAAGAAGTATCCAAAGGAAAGTTAAAATTCAAGAATACAATGCCTTCCAAACAAAAAGCGGGAAGATTCTTAAAGCACGAAAAAGCCCCGAAAGAATAAATTTATTTCTTATAGATAAAAAATATCATTGCAGCCAGAGATATGGATGCTGCAAATAAAAATGTGTAATTTGGGTTTATCACCCATAATAATCCTGCTATAATGGACGCAGGCAGGTAAACAAGCCCTGTTGCAAAATTATAAACCCCGATTGCAGTTCCTATTTTTTTCTTTTCCAAGTCGCTTATGTAAGCCTTGCTCTGCCCTTCATCTATTGCGTAAAATACGCCGAATATCAAAAATAAAATTATTACCTGTGATTTTTCTTTCGCAAATATAAATCCTATTGACATTAAGAGATAAAACATAAACCCCATTGTTATTATTTTTCTTCTTCCGATATAATCCCCTAATTTTCCTATAAAAGGGGAGAAAATTACAAATGAAATGTTAAACAAGGCATAAAGCAGCGTTACATCCTTTAATGAAAATCCAACTAGATAAGCTTTCAGCAATAAAAAGCTGAAGCTGAAGTAAGCTAAAGAAAATATTACTGCTGTGTAAAAATAATGCCAATAACTTTTATTAAGGGTTTTGTAAGCCTTGAATATGTTTTCTCTTTTCATAGGTTTTGAAGTCTTGTCTTTTATTGTTAATATTAAAATGACAGCTAATAATGCAGGTATCAGTGCTGTTAAAAAAATAAATTTAAATGAAAATTCATTCTGGCCAAAATAATTTAATATTAAATAAGCGATAAATGGACCTAATATGGCTCCTGCTTTGTCCAGCGCTTTATGCAAACCAAATGAATATCCTCTGACGGACTTTTTTGATAAAGAAGATATCCATGCATCTCTTGGCGGTCCTCTGAAAGATTTTCCGAGCCTTTCAATAACTCTGAATAGTGAAGCGGATAATATTGAGCTTTTGATTAATAAAATGCTTTTTGCCAAAGTTGAAAATATATAGCCTAATGTAGCAAATGGTTTCCTTTTCCCTGTTTTATCTGAAATAAATCCTGCTAAATAATCCAAAGAAGACGCTGAAAAATCAGAAAGCCCTTCTATTAATCCAAGCAATGCTGTTGATGCATGCAAGATAACTGTGAAGAAAATTGAGAATACCGAAAAAATCATTTCTGAGCTTATATCAGTTAGGAAGCTTACTATCCCTAATAAAAAAACATTTACGTTAACGCCTAATATTTTCTTTTTCATATAACCTCTTTTAATATTTAACATACAATGCTAATTTAAAAAGTTTATTAATGCCAAAATTTATAAAGAATTTAAATATCAATAAACCATGGAATTACCATTTGAAAAAAAACAAAGAAAAGTATATACAAAGAAAGAAAGCCAGACAAATTTGGAGTATGGGATAAGCCCGGAAGACAGGACAATAACAGAACTGCTCAATAACGGAGTAATATGCTTGAATAAACCGCAAGGCCCTTCATCCCACCAAATAACCGAATATGCAAAAAATATCTTGGAAGTTGGCAAAGCTGGTCACGGCGGGACCTTAGAGTAAATCAAGGAAATCCAAACGTAACAGGTGTTTTGCCAATAGCTCTTGGAAAGGCTTCACGTGTATTAAGAGTCTTGCTTTTATCAGGAAAAGAATATGTCTGCTTAATGCACTTGCATAAAGACATTTCTGAAGATATTATAAGAAAAGAATTAAATGCATATATAGGAAAAATAACCCAGCTTCCTCCGGTAAAGTCGGCAGTTAAAAGAGTGCATAGGCAGAGAGAAATTTACTATATAGATATTATAGAAATAGATGGTAGAGATGTGCTTTTCAGAATAGGATGCCAGGCAGGTACATATATCAGAAAAATTTGTTTCGACTTTGGCAAAAAACTGAATATGGGTGCAAATATGCAGGAATTGATAAGGACAAAAGCAGGTCCTTTTAATGAAAAAGAAATTTATAGTTTACAAGATTTGCAGGAAGCTTTCCTTCTTTATAGCCAGGAAAGAAAGGAAAAAGAATTAAGAAAAATTGTAAAGCCAGTTGAATTTGCTGTTAAACATCTTCCAAAAATATGGGTGCATGATTCGGCAGTTAATTCAATATGCCACGGCATAGACTTATCAATACCTGGAATCTCAAAATTAGAATCAGATATAAAAGAAAATGATTTAATAGCAGTATTAACATTAAAAAATGAATTAGTATGCATAGGAAATTCTTTGTTAACATCAGAAGATATAATAAAAAATGATAAAGGAAAAGTTTTAAAAACAGAGCGTGTTTTCTTAGACTCAGATCTATACCCAAAATGGAAGAAAGATACAGTTTAGAAAAAGAAATTTCAAATATATTAACGCCAGATGAGTATATAGTGTGGTACATGTTTAGTAATTATGAGAAATATCTTCCTGAAAATTTTAAAGCAAAATACACAAAAGTTATAGAATTGGAAAAACTTGAAAGTATCCCATTAGAAAAATTATTATAATTATAACCTAAATTGTTTTATATACTGGGTTAAACTCTACTTCTTTTTCTAATTCAGATTTTAACTGTTTATATTTCTCAGGTGTAAGTTTAAGTATTTTTGTTTCATATAGGTTGCCAAAAAGATGCTTTTTTATAGCTCTTACAACTCTGTTTGAATAAACAAGCTCAGAAGACTGGCATCTTAAAACAGACTTTTCTAATTCGCTGTCGCACTCTATTAGCATATCTCCTTTTTTTGCCTGAAATATCTGTGTTTCTTCAATTCCATTTTCATGCCTATAAGCATATCCTACTATTATTTCACAAGGCTTATGCATTTTAGAATCTTCTTTTCCTGGAACTTCAGCGTAAACAAAATCGATATTTTTAACTTCATAATCTTCTTTTGATAGAAGTTTTGACCCTTTTGGGTCAAAGATATTGCCTAAAAACTTGCCTGTAACAATAAGTGCTCTTACCATCATGCACAAAACTGGAAAAAATTTATAAAGCTTTTGTTATTCTAATTTTTTAATCAACTTGCTTAAATTTTCAGCATAATTCTCTTTTATAGCAATTTTATATTTTTCCCTGCTGCAGCTGTATTTCTTGTCATAATACTCTTTTAAAAATATCAGAGCAGATTCCTGAAGCTTGTTTTCATTCAATAATTTCTTTAATAATAAAATGTTTTTATTGCTGGTTAATTTATTGAATTTATCTAATAACTTGATTAATTCTTCTTTATGGCTGCCGTATTCTTTTACCAGTCTTTCAGCTCTTTTGTTAATATCCCGTTCTATCAATACATTAATTCCTTTCTTCATTCCATTGTATAAAAATAAAGGCAATATAACATTCCCAATCTTCCTTCCCTCTCCTTCAATAAAAATATATTTTTCATTCTTTAATTCTTCCAGCCTTTTTAGCAATAAGGCATCAAACATCTTCTGGCTTCTTGGCTTCAGCCCTACTGCGCCTAATAAAGAATTCCTGTGCTGGGCCAATCCTTCCAAGTCTATGGAATTTTTAAATTTGTTTAAAATCTCAGTCTTTCCAGAGCCAGCCAGCCCATTCAAAACAATTAATTTGGAAGTTAATTTGTAATTCTCCAGAGTTCTCAAAACATATCTCCTGAATTCCTTGTGCCCGCCTTTCATCTGATAAACGTCAAAGCCCAAAGAATCCAGTAATGCTGTAATAGACCTGCTTCTCATTCCTCCTCTCCAGCAAAATATCACAATCTTCTTTCCTTTGTATTTGTTAAACTCTTTCAGCATATTTGGTAGGTGCTTGGAAACAAATTCCATTCCTTTCTCAATGGCTTCATTCTTTCCTATTTTTTTATAAATAGTCCCGACAACAGCCCTTTCTTCATTGGAAAATAAGGGAATATTCACAGCCCCTGGAATAGTTGCTTCTTCAAACTCTTTCGGCGTTCTCGTATCTGCAAAAACAGCATCTAAATTCAAGGCATCTTCCACTTCAATAGTTTTCATAGAATAACTCAAAGAAAAAACCTTAAAAGTTTATTGTTTTAATGGATTAAAGAGCTTGGCAATTCCTCTTTAAATATACCTTCTAAATTAATAATAAAACCATCTTCTTTCTTCAATAAAGCAAGTGGGTCAATAATTAAAGTTTTAGAGTAATGGTCTCCATTTCTTTTATGTATTTCAACTATCTTTAAATCGGTATTGTAATCTTTTTTAAGGCATTTTATAAATTCATCAAAATAAGAAAGGTTTGTATTTTGGAGTATTATGTTTCTGTTATTAGACACATCAGAAGACATGTGGCAAAACATTGTTAAAGCAACTAAATAATCAACTTTATCCTTGTATATGCACTTTAAAGTATCGCTTGCAACATCAAATTTATCTTCCAAGGAATTTGTTGATGGATGAACCCTGAACGTGCTTCGTATAGTCTCTTCAATTAATTTGCTGTCCTGCCGGGTAAACTCATCATATTTTTCTTCGATAGAGCTTATATAAGATTTATTTATGTTAACAACGCCCCCGAGAGGCTTATTAACTATAGGTACAGTAGAAAGTGCAGGATCATCCTCATATTTATTATTTATTGCATAGGATAACATTAACAATCTTCCTTGGCGGTACTCTTCAAAAATAACAGGCATTATAGCCCCTAAACTTCTTATAGTAGAATACTTATTTTTATAGCCGATAGAAATAAAATCATCTTTACATCTGTCTAAGAATTTATTTTTTAAAGCCATTAAAATTAGTAATAAAACCTAAAAATTAATAAAGCTTGCTGTTTCACAAAGCTTAAAAGTATATATTGGAGAATATATTTCTATGGATATAGTAAAAATAACAAAAGAATCAGGAATCCCCTTAATAGGCGTGATACAGTTTGGTATAATAGACAGGAGAACTAATTTAATCCAGATAAGACCTTCCACATCATGCAACCTAAACTGCACATTCTGCTCTACAGATGCGGGGATTCACGGAAAACACTCAGTGCAGTATGAAATAGAATATAATTACTTGATAGAATGGGTAAAAGGAATAATAAAGCTGAAAGAGTGCAATGAAATAGAGGCAAATATTGATTCAGTAGGTGAACCGGCTTTATATCATGATTTAATAAAACTGATAAAAGAATTAAAAAAAATCCCTGAAATAAAGTTTATCTCGATGCAAACAAACGGAACTTTATTGGCAAAGGAAAAAATAAAGCAATTGGAAAAAGCAGGCTTAAACAGAATAAACCTTTCCATCCACTCTCTAAATAAAGAACTGGCGCAAAAACTTTCAGGAATGAGCGCATACAATATAGAAAAAATAAAAACATTGGCAAGTTTAATAAAAAATTCAAAAATAGAGTTAAACATCACTCCAGTCTACCTCCCAAATATAAATGACAAAGAAATAGAAGATATAATTGAACTGGCAAAGGAATTAAAATGCAATATAGGAATACAAAAATATGAGACATATAAATACTCAAGAAAAGAAAAGAAAGCCAAAGAGCAGAACTGGTTTAAATTCTACAAAAAACTGGGAGAATGGGAAAAAGAATTCAGTTATAAATTAAAATATGGTCCTTTGGACTTTAATCTTAAAAAAACAAAGCCTGTTGAAAAGGCATTTGAAGTTAATGAAAAAGTAAATATAGAAATAAAGCTTCCTGGCTGGTATAAGAACCAGATGATAGGCATGGCAAAAAACAGGTTAATAACAGTCCTAAATTGCAATTCTCCATTGAACTCAAAAATAAAAGCTAAAATCATAAGCAATGACAATAATATTTACATAGCTGCATTATAAAACAGCCAAAAGCTTTATATATTAAAATTTCTTAATTAATGGCAGGGAGGTGTGCAAATACATGGCTAAAAAAATAGGTACTAAATTAGGTGCTTGGGCATTTTTAATCGGTGTAGTCCTGGCAGTTATTCTTGGCGCATTAGGTCAAGTTGAAGGGATGGTTGTAACAGCGCTGGTAATAATTGGCCTTATTGTAGGATTGCTGAATGTTACAGGCTCAGAAACAACGCCATTTTTAATGGCAGGTGTAAGCCTTGTAATTGTTAGTGCTTTAGGCAGTGACGTATTAGGAACAATAGCATGGATCGGCAGGATATTGGCTGCATTAAATGCAATATTCGTTCCAGCAACTATAATAGTGGCGCTAAAGACTGTATTTACAATAGCTAGAGACTAAATTTTTTTATTATTTTTTTATTTTTTATAATGAAAAGAGTTCATATTGTCATATCTGGAAAGGTTCAAGGAGTATTCTTCCGCAGTTTTATAAAATATCATGCTGTTTTATTAAAATTAAAAGGCTATGTTAAAAATACCCTTGATGGAAAGGTGGAAGCTGTTTTCAAAGGTTCAGAAGACAGTATCAAAAAGATGCTTAAATTATGCAAAAAAGGGCCTGAAGGCTCAAAGGTAATTAATATAAACATAAAGAAAGAGCCTTTTGAGAATGAATTTAAGGATTTTGAGGTAAAATATTGAAAGCAATAGCAGCAACCATTCCTGGATTGGAAGAGATAACAATTAAAGAAATAAAGGAAATTCTGAAACTAAGCTCAAAAACCATAGCTCCAGGCAGGATATTATTCAATGTAAAATCAGAAAAAGACATCGCTAAATTCATAATTAACACAAGGTCTTCAGTTAAAGTATATGAATTGTTGGATTATTCTAAATTCAAAAAAACAGATGACATAGAAAACTTAGTTAAAAAAATATCCTTCAAAATAAAAGATTCTTTCGTTGTCCGCTGCAATAGGGTAGGAAACCACGACTTTAGGTCAAAAGACATAGAAATGTCTGTAGGAGAGATGATTTATAAAAAATATAAAATAAACGTTGACCTGGAAAATCCTACAATTACAATATATGTTGATATAATTAATGATTATTCTTTTATAGGAATGGATTTTACTGGCGAACCATTGACAAAAAGAAATTACCGTATAAAATTAACGCCCCAGTCAATTAATCCTTGCTTAGCATATTCATTGGTTAGATTATCGGATTATAAAGAAAAGGATGTTTTATTGAATTTATTTTCAAAATCAGGCGAGATAGCAATAGAAGCGGCTTTGTATTTGTTAAAAAAACAGAATAAGCAAAATTTCTTGTTCAATAAACTAATAAAATATGAAGAAAAAGAGAGAAAACTGAAGAAAAAATTAAAAATATATGCAATAGATTCCCAATCAAATTTCATAAGGAATATTGTAATTAATTCAAAAATAGCTTCTGTTTATGATTCTATTAAAATTTTAAAAATAGACACGGACTGGCTGGATACAAAATTCAAAAAGAATTCAGTTGACAAAATAATAACATCTATACCTTATCCTTCAAAAAATGTCTCGGAAAATGACATGATAAATATGTACAGGGAATTGTTCAGCCAGGCGCATTATGTATTGAAAAAAACAGGCTTAATGGCAATATTAACACCAAAGCCGGAATATGTTAAAAATAATATCTATAAATTCAAGCTGCAAAGAGAAATAAAGATACAAATGGGCGACCAGCCTTTCTATATCTTGATATACAAGAAAACTTTATAAACCTACATTAAATTAAATAAGCTATGGAACCTGAACAAGAATTATTTAATCAGCGTCTGAAAAAACTGGATGAAATTAAGAAATTAAAGCTAAACCCGTATCCGTATAAATATGAAAATAAAGATAATGCTAAGCATATTCTCGAGCATTTTAAAAACTTAAAAGACCAGGAAAAAACAAAGCATAAAGTTTCAATAGCTGGGCGTTTAATGACAATAAGAGCAATGGGCAAAGCCACATTCGCGCATATACAGGACCAGACAGGAAAAGTCCAAATATATCTGAGAGAAGATGATTTGAAAAAACAATATGGTAATTTCACAAGCCTAATAGATATTGGGGATATAATTGGGATTAAAGGAACTGTCTTCAGGACAAAAATGGGTGAAATAACAATCCATGTTGATTCTTATGAATTACTGACAAAATCCCTTCGACCATTACCGGAAAAATGGCACGGAATAAAAGATATTGAATTAAGGTACAGGCAGCGTTACCTGGATTTAATTTCAAATGAAGAAGTAAGAAATACTTTCATAAAAAGGTCTGTAATGATAAATGCAATACAATCTTTTTTATCGCAGCATGGATTCCTGGAAGTAACAACGCCTATATTGCAGGAAATATACGGCGGTGCAGCTGCAAAGCCATTCACAACATTCCATAATGAATTAAAATCAACATTATATTTAAGAATTTCACCTGAATTATATTTGAAAAGATTAATCATCGGCGGTTATGAAAAAGTTTACGAAATAGGAAAAAGTTTCAGGAATGAAAGCATAGACACAATGCACAACCCTGAATTCACAATGCTTGAATTGTACCAGGCGTACGCCGATTACAATGACATGATGGGCTTAACTGAGAATATTTTGAGAGAAGCAGCTCAAAAAACATTGGGTAAATTAAAATTTGAATACCAGGGAAAAGAAATTGATTTCAGCAAGAAATTCCAGAGAATAAAAATGGTTGATGCAATAAAGCAGTATGGAAAAATAGATGTTGAAAAGGAAAAAGACCTGAAAAAATACATAAAAAAATATAATCTGAAATTACCGGTAAATGCTCCAAAAGGAGTCATAATTAATGAGTTGTTTGAAGCTTTAGTAGAAGATAAATTAATACAGCCAACATTCATTATAGACTATCCAATTGAAGTCTCCCCATTGACAAAAATACACAGAAAAGACAAAAATTACACAGAAAGGTTTGAATTATTCATAAACGGAACAGAAATGGCAAACGCATATTCGGAATTAAATGATCCTATAGACCAAAAACGGCGTTTTGAAGATCAATTGCAGCAAAGAAAAACATGCGATATGGAAGCCCATCCGATGGACGAAGATTTCGTAAAAGCTTTGGAGTATGGTATGCCTCCGACAGGCGGTTTAGGCATAGGAATTGACCGTTTAATCATACTTTTGACAAACTCACCAAGCATAAGGGACGTAATCCTCTTCCCTAGTTTAAAGCCTAAAAAAGACTGATTCTTGCCTGTTTCAGCAAAACCTTTATATACTAGTTTTAATACCAATCCCTTGTAAAACATGATAAAAAGCCTTTAAAAGCTGTTTTCGTGTATTTACAATCTAAAAAAACAAACGGAGGAAAACAAAAATGGCTGAATTATTGGTTGTAAGGAGCAAAATAAAAGACGTAGTTAAGAATATGAATGTTGCTGGAGATCTTGCAGAAGGTTTAAGCGACAAAGTTGAACAATTAATCAAAGATGCTTGTAAAAGAGCAGAAGCTAATGGCAGAAAAACTGTTCAAGCTAGGGATCTTTAAGATTCTTATATTTTTTTATTTTTTTATTTATTCTCACAAAAGGTTTATAAGTAAATTCTAATTTATTAATATATGAAAAAAAAAGGTACAAGGGCTGAAAGGGAACTTTTTCACTGGTTTTACGATAATGGTTTTATGCCGTGCAGAATAGCAGGCTCAGGCTCAACACCATTGCCTTCTCCTGACTTGGTTGTGGGAAACGGAAAAAAACATTATGCAATAGAATGCAAAGTCCTTAAAAGCAATATAAAATATTTATATCCTGAAGAAATGGCGGAATTAATTGAATTTGCAGCAAAATTTGGCGCAGAGCCATGGATAGCCATAAAATTTGACTATAAAGGCTGGTTTTTCCTTAAGCCAGAAGATACTGGCAGGACAAAAAACGGCTATTACTCAATATCTTTGGAATTGGCAAAACAAAAAGGTTTAAATTTAACCGCATTCTTACAATTACAATGAAAGACAACAATATTATTCAATATATAAATTTAAAAGAATTGAATCCTGAAGAGCAGGCTGTAGTAACAGGAATCTTTGACAAGGAATATGAAAAGATACATAGGTTATTCTCAGGTAATTTGCTTAATTTATTGGTTCATACTAAAGTGCATGATAAAGGCGGAAAGAAAAAATATTCCGTTCATATAAGGGCTGAAGCTCCAACAAAAATATTTGCAACAAAAAAGGCAGTTGATTGGAACTTGAAAACAGCAACAAGAAAAGCAGTTGCAGAGATAAAGAATCACGTCTCTCATGAATTCAAGCACCAGCATAATAAAAAAGAAGCCTTCAAATTAAAAAGAATGATGAGAAAAACAACAAGGGTTGTATAGACTTATAAATAATTAAATTTAAATACTCATTAAAAATTCTAAAGCCATGTTATTAAAAATAATTAAGATTATAGAAGAAACTCTGGATACAAAAACATTAAGGTTCTCTTTGGATAAAAATAAGTTTGAATTTCTTCCAGGGCAGTTCATAATGCTGGAAGCAAAAGTGAATGGCAAGATAGAAAGAAGAGCTTATTCAATTTCATCCTCGCCGACTGAAAAAAAGTTTATAGAAATCACAGTTAAAAAAGTTGAAAACGGAAAAGTTTCAAATTATGTTCATTCTTTAAAAGAAGGAGCTTCTTTGGAAATTAAAGGCCCTTATGGACATTTCACTTTAGATGAAAAAGCAAAGGATATTGTTCTAATAGCTGCAGGATGCGGTGTAGCCCCGTTTATGTCAATGGCTAAATATATTATAAACAAAAAATTAGATATAAACGTTAAGTTAATTTACTCTGAAAAAACACCTGAATATGTCGTATGCAGGAAAGAATTTGAAGACCTCCAGAAATACAAGAATTTCAAATATGTCCTGACATTGACAAGGTTTAATGAAGCATCATGGAAAGGCCTTAAAGGCAGGGTTAATGCTGATTTAATAAAGAAAAATTCAACAAAAGACTCGATTTTTTACATCTCAGGCTCAGTGCAGATGGTTGATGGTATAATGGAATTGCTAAAAGAAATTAACATACATAAAGAAAAGATTAAAATAGAGAAGTATTAAGTTCTAAATATGAAATTCAAAAGCAAACTATTTTTAGCCCCGATGTCAGGCATTACAGACATAGCCTTTAGGTTAAGGTGCCTTGAATACGGCGCAGGATTGGTTTCTATCCCAATGATTAATGTCAATGCGATAGCAAGAAGCAATAAAGCCACTTTGAATTTATTGGCAACAATACCTGAAGAAAAGCCTAAATCAGTCCAGTTATTCGGAACTAAAACAGATTTAATAAAGCAAGCGGCTAAGATAGCGTATGAAGCAACAGATTGTGATATGATTGATTTTAATATGGGCTGTCCAAAAGACCTTATTCTAAAGCAGGGCTCAGGAGCGGCTTTGCTAAAGCGCCCTGAAAAAATAAAAGAAATTGTGGAAGCCCTAAGAACTGTTGACATTCCAATCTCAATAAAAATCCGTATAGGCGGCTCTGAAAAAAGCATTAACGCTTTGAAAAATGCAAAAATAATTGAAAAGGCAGGCGCAGATATGCTGATAGTGCATGGAAGGACAGTTGAGCAGGGATATTCAGGAAAAGCTAATTTAGAGATAATAAAGGAAATTAAAGAAAATATTTCAATACCAGTAGTAGGAAACGGAGATGTGGTTGATGAAGAATCAGCTAAAAAAATGCTGGATGAAACGAAATGCGACTATATAATGGTTGGAAGGAAAGCCATAGGTCATCCTTTTATCTTTGAAAAAATAAATCACTATCTTGAAACAGGAAAGAAATTAAATAAAGAATATAACCAGAAGGAAGAATTTCTGAAATACTTTGAATTGGCCAAGAAATATAAAATACGTGAAAGCAAGGTAAAGCAGCAGAGTTTTTACTTTAAAACGCCGAATCTGCATATAGTGGAATAAATATATATTTAATACAATAATAAACTTAAAAAGCACATATATCATCAAAATTCTATGAAATACTTGTTGATTTTTATATTGCTTCTGCCTATAGCATCTGCTAATATAATAATAAATGAAGTAATGTATGATCCTCCTGGCTCTGACACAGGCAGGGAATGGATTGAAATATACAGCAACGGAAACTGCACAAGCTTAAATAATTATAAATTATTCGAAGACAATACAAACCATGGCTTAACATTAAAAAATGGCTCTTTTACGCTTTGCAATAATGAATATGCAGTAATAGCGGATAATGCAGATATATTCTCGCAGGAGTATAATTTCACAGGCAATTTATATTATAGTGCATTTTCATTAAGCAATACAAATGAAACAATCTCATTAAAATCCAATAATACAAATATTATAGGCACCTTAACATATGATTCTCTTTTAGGCGCTCAGGGAAATGCAAAAACACTATGCTTATTCAATAATATTCTAAGAGAGTGCGTTCAAACGCCAGGATATGAAAATAATATAGAGTCAAACATAACTTATAATTTAATTATAAATGAGCTCTTCCCGAACCCGCAGGGAGAAGACGATGCACCAATGCCTTCCGGTGAATTCATAGAAATATATAATCCGAATAATTTTGACCTGGATATTAAAGGTTATTATTTAATAGATAACGCAAACCACCAGTTAATAATCTCAGGCACAAACACAATCTCAGGAACAATAATAAAAAAGAACAGTTATCTTGCTGTTTACGCAAACGGATTCTCAGGCTTGTTAAACAATGAAGATTTGGAAATAATAAAGCTGTTTGATAATAATGGAAATTTATTGGATGAAATAAGCTACGGCTATTCAGAAGAAGGCCTGACATGGTCTTTAATAAATGGAATATGGAATCTAAGGGAAGCTTCCCAAAATGAAGAAAATAAATTAAAAGAGCCGCAATATTCTTCGGATTTAAAAATAGAAAAAATATACTTGGGTGAAGATGAAAAAGCAAAATTCGGAGACACAATAAAGGTAAAAGTCTCAGTCTACAAGGGAAACACCTCAAAATCCGCAATAAATTTAAAATTAAATACATTAAGCAAGGAATCATCTTTCAATATATACGAAAAATTCAATAACCAAACTTTAACTATTCCAATTTTAATAGAGCCAAACTGCGATAACAAATTCAAGGCGGGAAATTATAATTTAATATTATCCGGCTTGGGAACGGAAAATAAAAAAGAAATTTATGTAGGAGAGCATAATAAAGAATTCTGCAAGGAGATAGATTACCTGAATTTCGAAATAATCACGGTTCCAAATGAAATATCAGAAACATCAAACACTGAAATAAAATTAACAAATAATGACAATAAAAAACACTCATTCAAGGTTTGGAGTTACATAATTAAAGACAGGAATATAGTAAGTTATGACCCCCAGGATAACCAAAAAGAGCTGGAGCTTCCAGATAAGTCCTCTTCTTTAATAAACCTTGAAAATTCAATAGAGCCAGATACAGATTCAGGAACTTATACATTAAGGATTAAAGTTTTAAAAGACACGAGAAAGACGCCTGAAACAATAGATTTTGACATTAAGGTGGATAATAAAATGCATGAAAACCAAACAAAAAACCTTATAAATAACAATAAGCTCACTTCCTACGCTGTATATGAATCAACAGGCGAAAAGGCAAAAAATATAGGAATTTATATATTTGCTTTTCTATTATTGGTTGTTATAGCGGCAATAATCATTAAAAAATGATAACCATAAAAACATTAGTGGAAATTGCAGGTTTTCCTGAATCCCATGTAAATGAAATTATGGAAAAAATAATTGAAAAGCTTGAAAAGGAAAACGGCATTAAAATAATCAAAAAAAATGTGGGCAAGGCTGAAAAGGTTAAAGAGATGTATTCCTCTTTTGCTGACTTGGAATTGGATGTTGATAATTTGCAGGTATTAATGGGCTTCTGTTTTGACTACACCCCTACATCAATAGAGATAGTTGACATCAAAGAATTAACATTTAAAGTAAAGGAATTGACTAATTCTTTAAATGACATGCTTTCAAAGCTGCATCAATATAATTATTTAGTTACAAATATGCATGCTGAAAATACAGTTCTAAAGCAGAAATTTGAAAAATCATCTAAATAAATCTTCAACTTTCATTTTTGGCTTCTTGCTTTTCTTGTAAATAAAATAGCCTGCTAAAATAAATAATATGAATATTATTGTTATTATAATATTCCTCAGCATATTTGATTTTTTATTTGCTATAGGCGGAGATATGGAAACATTAGTCTCATTTGCTATAGGAATTTCTTTTGTCTCTTCCTTCTTAAAATAATTCAGATTGAAGTTAAACTTGGCATTGGCCCCTTCTTTTGAATTAACAATAAGCTCACCTTTGTAATTCTTGTTTATATTCCCTTTTTCATTTATCACTAAATTAACAGCCCTTTCATCCCCTGGATTTAAAAAGTTAAGCTCATTATAACTAACCTTAATTATTTCATCTAAATCATTGGTCAATGTAAAATTAATTCCATGCAGAACATTATTCCCAAAATTCTTAAACCTTAAAGAGCCGTTTATTACAGTATCCTTGTTCAAGGTTTTATTGACGTAATCAACAGATTCTATAAATCTCAATTCACCAGCGCCAGTTGATATTTCAGTTGCATTCTCTTTAATTTCAACAAGGGCATTTTTCTGTTTTATATCAATTAAAAAAGGTATTTTATAGGAATAATTTCCGTAATTTAAGGATAATTCATCTTTTATAGCATTTAATTTGTAAGCATCATTATTTAAAGCAACAAGCAATGTATAGGAACTTTTGCCTAATTTCAAAGCATTTTTGCTTGGCACTAAATAAGTGGTGTTAGGAATCATTATTATGGTTTCATTTAATTTATTGTCTAATTTTATGCTGATACTTGGCCTTTCCCAATATTCCAAATTCAGTTTCACAAATACAGGATAAACGCTTAATACATTACCTTTATCATTTATAATGGAAAATTCTTTCTTGAACAATTCTCTTTTTAATAATCCTTCATCGTAATAAAGCAAATTTCCAAAATTCAGCGAATAATTTCCTTCTTTCAAGTCAGAAGGCAAATCAAAGAATAAGTAATAGCTCCCATTCCCTAAATTAAATAAATTTAAAGCGACTTGAACTCTTTTATTTTCACTGTCTGTTAAATTAATCTTGGATAAAGATATTCCATCAACGAAATTAACATTAGTATTAATCTTAGCCTGCAAAGTCTCACCGGAAGAATAATAGCTTCTTTCAAGATTTATGTCAAACTTGGCTCTTACTAAAGGAACTAAAGCAATCAATATCAGGCATAAAATAATTTTCCTCATTTTAAAAAATCACGCAAATTCAGAATATATAACTTTCTATTTCCCGTACAATAGCTTTTCAGCCTCTTTTAATGATTTCTCCAATTCATCCTCTTCGTGCATTTTTTTCATAGGGGCTTGCTTTTGCATCGGTCTTTCCATTGTAGGCAATGGCCTTTGCGTAGGATAGCTAAAAGTAGGTTTTATAGGGCCTTTAGGCTTTTTCTTGAATAAATCTTTAAAGCTGAACTTTCCTGTTTTTATATATTTTAAATAGAAGAATGCTCCTCCTCCTAAAATTAATAAAATTATTATAATGCTGATAACCAAGCCTGTGGGAAATTTCTTTTCTTCCTTAGCAACGCATTCTCCATCATCGCAAGTCTCGCCGCTTGCGCAGTCAGTATCTGTTTCGCAAGCAGGTAGTTCTTCAGAAACACAGCTTCCGTCTTGGCAGATTTCTCCGCTGGAGCAGTCATCATCAATAGTGCATTCAGCAGTTATACAACTAGAACAATCAACGCCTCCGCAGTCAACATCCTCTTCATCAGCATCCAACTCTCCGTTATTGCAGTGTTCAGCGCCAGGACAGTTGATATCCCCTGTGCAGTCAGAATCACCGCAGTCAATCAAGCTGTCATCATCGTCATCAATATTATTATCGCATATTTCGATAGTTTCAGTTACATTAACTTCAGGCGTAACAATTCCTGAAACAAACATTTTCTCCAAATCTTTTCCGTGTAAAGCAATTAAAGCCATTGAAGTATCTTTGACATTATTGCCCCAATGCCCATCAGCAGTTGCAACCCTTTGTAAATAATCAATTCCTTGTTTACTTTGATCCTGATAAGGCCCTAAATACAAAGCAAATATTGAAAAGCTTGTTGCATAAACATTTCCCCCAGACCAGCCTCCTGTAGTTTCCTGCACAGCTTTCAAAGAATCCAAATATAATGGTTTACCTGTAATTCTTCCAACAATAGCATTCTCTAAAATATCATTTACAGTAATTTGACTTTCCAAATAAGCCCTCGTAGCAATTTCTTCATTCATTTCTTTCAAAGCCCAGCTTGCATACATTGTGCTTAGTTTATCGCATACGCTTCCTGATTTAGTTGAAGCATAACATCCGTTATTTATTGTTAAAGTTCCGGACTGCCTGTACTCTTCAAGTATGTAAAAATTATTTCCTGTCTTGTATAACAATGAAACTATGGCCCCTGTCTGCAAATTGCCGCAGTTAACATCAACCTTTTCAGATATTTTATTTGAAACTAAGCCTGCTTGCAAATCCTGCTCAACATCTATCCAGTAAGTTTTTGATGTGGGTGTTATCTTATTGCCGTTAACAGTAAAAGTTTTAGTTTGGTTATTAGCTCCAAAAGTCAAAGTGCATGTTCCATTTCCTTGGGCTTCAATCTGTATCAGCCAACTGCCGGTTGTCAAAGCAGGATTCAAAGCTCCATTTTTATCCTCTAACCATGCCTTTTCTTTAGCAACATCCTGCCCAGCCTGATTTAAAGCTAAAGTGGCCAAAGCGCTTTCAGTTACCTTGCAGCCGCCGGAAGGCCAACATCCGTCATTATCTTCCTTGCCTTTCAAATTGGAAACGCCTGCAGAAACATCATCTCCATGGTTTATTAATGCTAGAATGGCTAAAGACTGGCTAAATACATCAAGGTTAGCCCAATTGCTAGTGGTAGTGCTTAACCAAGAATAGCTCTTTTCCTCATCAAAACCTGAAACAGTCTCATTTTGCGCTAAAACAATGCTTACAGAAAATAGCGCTAAAACAGCTATTAGTACTAAAAAACCTAATTTATAAACACACCTCTTCATATCTTAAATTAATGGTAATATATTTAAAAACCTTTCTATTCAGGAATGGATGTTCCCTAAAGAATTAATGAAATATAAGCCTGAATATCTGGCAAAAGGCAAAAGGTCAGAGGTTTACGTTATTAAGGTAGATAATAAGCTGTATGCTGTCAAGGTTAAGAAAGAAGGTATTGGCGCTAAAAATACAGTTAAAAATGAAGCTAAATTTCTTAAGATTTTAAACAAATATAATATAGGCCCTAAATTTAAAAATAAAGGCAAAAATTATATTATGTACGAATTTGTGAAAGGCGAATTCTTTGTTGGCTGGATTAAAAATAAAACCAGGAAAAATATTGTTAAGATAATAAAAAATATTCTTTTGCAATGCAGAATCATGGATAAACTGAAAATAAACAAGAAAGAATTTCATAAGCCTATTAAGCACATTATTATTTATAAAAATAAGCCTGTAATGATAGACTTTGAGCGTTGTTATTATTCGGGAAAGCCGAAAAATGTAACTCAATTCTGCCAGTTCTTGTTATTGATGAATAAAATTAAGCCTGAAGCAATTGAAATATTAAAAGAATACAAGGAAAATGAAAGCGATAGTAATTTTAATAAAATAGTAAAGTTAATATAAATAATTAATCCTTATATTATATGAAAAAAACAATTGCTGTTGGACTTGTATTGTACAAAGAAAAATCCGTTCTTCTTGTTAAGCACACTGAAAAAGCAAGGCTTCCTACCAGTATCTATAATTTTCCTGCGGGGCGTGTGGAAGAAGGAGAGACTCTTGAAGCTGCAGCAGTTCGCGAGCTTGAGGAAGAGACAGGCCTCAGAACCAAAGTTAAATATTTGTATAAATTGCCTGTAAAAGAAAGCAATCTGAAAATGAAAGAGAAGTCTGAAAATTTTGTATTTCACGCATTTCTCTGCACATGTTATTCAGGGGAATTAAAGCCTTCTGATAAGACTATTCCAGAATTTGTTGATTTAGACAGCCTGGATAAACTTTTCCTTTTAGATGATGACATAAAAGAAATTTCTTTGAAATATTATAATATTTATTACAATAAACTAAAAGAATAAGCTTATTAAATTAATACTACTAATAAATAGCTACAAATAGAAACATTTATAAAGTATGTGTTGTTTGTTGGAATATGAAAATAATAGATTTTGATTGGAATAGTTTTTTTGTAGAATTACCAAAACAAGTAAATGAAGATCAAAATACATATCTCAAAAAGGCACAAGACTGTTTAAGAGAGTTTTATAAAACTAATACTGAATCTAAAGAAGATATTATTGACATATTTTGGATGTTAAAAGGGGAATTGGAATGGTTAATGGAAGAACAAAATTTCTGCGATATGGACTTAAAGACATATTGTGATGTTAAATATAAAGTTCGTCCAAATGGAATGAGGGATACTCCTGCAGGAATATGGATATATTCTCACAGAATGGAAAGTAGAAGATCTCAAGTAAAGTATCTTAAGGAAGAGTGGAGCGAATTTAAATATCCTCCAGATGAAATTAAAAATAAATTGGATGAGATGGTAAATCATTAAAAATTGCCTCAACGAAAGATATATAAATTTAAAATAATAATTTATTATATAATGATTGGTTTAAAAGCATTAGTGGATATGATTTTAACTGAATCTATAGAAGGAGGTTCAAGAGATCATTTTTTTGATGAAGCCAGAAATCGTGAATATATCCCTCCTTATCAACCTTCTGAACAATATACCCCTAAAACTAAACTCCCTCCTATAAAATATAGGCTTGAACTTATTGAAAATCCTGACGGCACTTTAGAATGGGTTGAATAATCATGTTTGGATTAAACAAAAAAGAACTAGTAATATTAAAAAAATTAAATACTCCTGAAAAAATACAGGATTTCATTAATAAGATTCCTATTAATTTTGATTACATAAAAGATACCTGCATGAGCCCTGGATTGGTTTTAAGAAAAAACAAATGCCATTGCATTGAAGGTGCTATTTTGGCTGCTTTATGCCTGAAATTAAACGGAAAGCCTCCTTTAATATTGGATTTGGAGGCAAATGAAAAAGATTATGATCATGTGATAGCTGTATTTAAGGAAGATGGCAAATGGGGCGCTATAAGCAAGACTAATCATGCTGTTTTAAGATACAGAGATCCTGTTTATAATTCAATAAGGGAATTGGTTATGAGCTATTTTCATGAATATAATGATAAAAAAGGCAGGAAAAATCTGAGAAGGTACAGTCTGCCTGTTGATTTGTCTATGTTTGACGGAAAAAATTGGGTTTCTAATGAGAAAAACATATGGTTTATTCCTGAATATTTGGTTAAAGTTAAGCATTATGATTTAATTGGTAAAAAACAAGTTCTTAATTTGAGAAACTCTGATAAGATAGAAATAGTTAAAGATAAGTTAGTTGAATGGAGAATTGATAATAAAAAGCCAAATAAGTTTAAGATTGGGGTTTATTGAGTTTTTTTATTTTTAACAAACACTTAGCAAGATTTTTCTTAATATCATGCTCCCAAAGCCTCAAAACTTTCCATCCTTCTTTTTTAAGCTGTTTAGTGTATTTTTTATCCCTTTCTATAGTTTTTTCAATCTTCTTTTGCCAATATTTTTTAGGCGGAATTTTGCCTAATTTTTTCCAGTTGTAGCCATGCCAAAAATCTCCATCAATAAATATAGCTATTCTCTTTTTAGAAGAAGAAAAATCGGGATTGCCTAACATTTTAAGGTGTTTTTTAAATCCTTTAATTTTATTTTTGTAAAGCAATTTTTTAAAATTTATCTCTAAAGAAGTATTTACTGACTTGATGTGAGACATAATTCTGCTTCTTTGTTCTTTTGTGATTCTGTCTGCCATATTGCAACTTTATTTTTTCCTTGTAGCCCTTTTAAATCTTGCATTATTTTTTTAGCAATAGCTTCTGCAAATTTTACAGGCACAGCATTTCCAACCATTTTATACCCGTCTGCAACATCATTATAATAAAATATAAATTCATCTGGGAATGTCTGTATTCTTGCACATTCTCTTACAGACAATCTTCTATATAAATGCTCTTTTCCTTTTATAAATTCTCTTTTATTTTTCCCAATAAATTTCATTTTAGGAGCTTGCGGATGTATTGGAGCATGCCTTCCTCCTGCCTGAATTGTAAAAGAAGGCTCATCCCAAGACCTTACCCTATTCCTTGACATATAAATAGTGGAAAATCCGCCATTCATGTATTCATGGTTTGGAACTGATAAATTTGAGTTAGTTTTATTCTTCTCTTTTGCAGGAACAGGGGCGGGTAAATTACCAATAATGTCTTTGATGGTTAATAATTTAGAGTTTGGCTCTGGAAATTCAAATTTTTTACCAAGTTTTTCATGGTAACCAACAATTATTACTCTTTTTCGCTCTTGTGGAACCCCATAATCTTTAGCGTCTAATAATTTATAATTAACATTATAGCCTATTTGCTTAAATGCTTCAACAATTTTCATAAATTCTTTATAATGTGTTGGCGAAAGAATCCCAGCTACATTTTCAGCAAGAAAGAAAAGAGGTTTTTTCTCTTTTATCAGATTAACATAATTATAGAAAAGTTTGCCTCTTGGGTCATTTATTCCCTTCATTGCCCCTGCTAAACTCCAACTCTGGCAAGGAGGTCCACCTATAAATCCAACAACCTCTGGGATTTCATTTGGCGAAATATTCACAATAGACTTTTTATTTATAGGGATACTATGATTTTTCTCAAAAGTTTCCCAGCAACCACCCCAATTATCATTAGCAAAAACTATATCAAAACCAGCATTAGCAAATCCTAAATCCAATCCTCCAGCCCCTGAAAAAAATGATGCAACTTTCATTTTATTGCAAAAGTTATTAATTTTGCCTCCAGTAATTTAGCAGGATTATTAGGGTCTTTAATTTTAATATTTTTAACAGAAATATTTTTATTTGATTCTATTTCTTTTATGTCTTCTTTTGGGTATGAAAGATATTTCTCTTTTATTAATATTGCAAAGAGATTGAATTTGTTTTCTTCAAGCTTACATAAATCTTTAAAAACATTAATTGGATTTTCTATAGACCACATACCTCTAATCCTTAATTCAGTTATGCCAAGTGGATCAACCCGTTTAACTTTACCTAGCTCAACAGTTTCCCCTTTATCTAATCCAAGAGAATCAAGAACAGAACCAACTTCTTTTTTTATTGGTCCATGTACCTTTTCATAAATCTTATGTTCTGCGGCATAGCAAGTGCCATGAATAAAAAATAAATAATTTACAACTCCTCCTTTTGCATTTCCAATAACATAAAATAAATCTTTTTCCTTCCAATCCCCACCATCACAATTTTTGCAATCAGCAGTAATCCTAATATCATTAGCAAGAAGTTTATTTTTTGGAGGAGAACTGTTTAAAGCTAAAGCACTTTTTAGGCTTTCAATTTTTTTAATCTCAAAAGCATCGCTATTTTTTATAATAATGTCTGGTGGATGGTTTTGGTTTCCAAGCCAAGAAAAAACTTTTGAATATTCTTCTTCCTTTTTATTTTGTGGCAGCTTAAATGATGAAGCAATTGCATCCTTTATATAAAATTCTAATTGCTCACCAACTGCATTTATTCGGTTAAGAGATTTAGAAGCGTAGCTTTTTAAATCATTATTTTTGTATGAAGCTATGTTCAATATTGCCTGTAAAATATTGTTTCCCATATTTCCCCTTTTTATATAAATAATACATTCTAAGTTTATAATGTTTTCTTTTTAATTCATTTCTCCCTCTTAATCCTGCTCTTCCGTATAGTGTAATTAGCCGGATTTTTAATA
>Ga0209541_10004576_pt1 | contig 24505 bp, 19 predicted proteins | sample RifCSPlowO2_01_FD_184027 | JGI IMG/M metagenome (GOLD analysis project Ga0209541, IMG submission 184027) | Groundwater microbial communities from Rifle, Colorado - Rifle CSP2_plank lowO2_0.1 (SPAdes) (version 2) | ecosystem: Environmental > Aquatic > Deep subsurface > Groundwater | place... | reverse complement strand
CCAGGTAGGTGCTGCTGTAGCGCCGGAAAGAAGTAATTGGCCTGCCGTAGCTGTCCCTGCAAGGATTGCCCCGGCTGTTGAGGTGGAATAGAAGATGCCTCCGTTGCTTGCCGTGAGGGCAGCGCTGGTCCCTCCCCCCGCCAGGGTGAGAATGTTCCAGCTTGATGTTCCGGAACCGTTGGTGGTGAGGGCGTATCCGCTTGTTCCGCCTGTTGTAGGCAATGTGAAAGTCCAGGTGCCGGCTGTGGCTGCAGGTTGGATTGTGACATTACCGGAAGTGTTCCCCGCCAATCTTATAACTCCCAGTGTTGCCCCTGCTGTGCCAAGGTCAAGCAAAGCTCCCGGGGCAGTGGTCCCAATACCCACATTGCCTCCGGCGAAGATGGCAGCATAATTGGTATCTGCTCCCGTAGGTGATTCTACATAAAGACCATAGTTAGCAGAGGTGCCTGTGGTATTCATGGTTCCATTGGCTACATAAAGTCCGTAGGAGTTAATAGTCCCTCCCGCCCCCACCACCCCTCCTGCTTTGGAGTAGATGCCATAAACATTGGTAGCCCCACCAGTAGATGCTGCTGTTGAGGCAGGTTGAGTTCTAAGCCCATAGACTGATCTGGTACCTGTAGTAATTATTCCGCTTGTTGAAGTAAGTAAATCAGCAGCAACTAAAGTATCAGCAGTAGTAGATGAGGTAGAGAGGGTAGAATATAGTCCTGTTCCAGTTTTGGCAGCATTACCAGTTAGGGCTAAAGATGAGTAGATACCATAATCAGTATTGGCATTGGCAGTAGCGTCTGTGGCAGTGATATTTAACCCATATCCTGTTACTGCGCTCCCCGAGAAGTCAGGTGCCCCATAGATCAAAGAGGAGGCAGAACCCACATCAGAGGTAATTTTAACAAAATGGTCTGTCACTCCTGTAGTAGATGGCCCTGTCATCACCAGCCCTGAACCTGTAGTGAGGGCTGTCCCGGAGATTGTGAAGAGGTCCCCCGTCGTTACTGAATTGGCAGTAACCCCTGCTACCGTTCCGGAAAGTCCTATTCCTGTATTGGTAATTAGAAAATCTGATCCTGTGGTAGAGGTGGAGGCAATCTCCAGTTTGGCAGCAGGGGCGGTAGTGCCAATGCCGACATTACCGTTATTCCCGATGAAAAATCTGGATGCAGAATTGTACTGGACATCAAACAAAGGTCCCGCGCCAGTGTTGTTGATAATCGCCAAAGTGGTGGTGGAAGAGGCTTGGACTAAAAAATCATCAGAAACTTGAACTTTCCCGCCGTTGTTGGCAGTATCATTTAGGATATCGGTTTCCAGGTAGAGTGTTCCTCCCCCTGAACCTAAAGTGACAGCGGCGCCGGAGGTGGTAGTGGTGCCGATCCCGACATTCCCGGCAGCATCAATCCTGATCTTTTCTACACCACCTGTCACAAGGCCCAAGATATCGGCTCCGGCGGAAAAAATTCCGGTGTTGGGGTCAGAGACAAAGGAGAGGGAAGGGGTGGTTACCACTCCGGCAGGGAGTAAGGCATAACCTGAGGAGTTCACCTCAAACAGGTTGTTGCCCACAGTGAAGAGAGCTCCTGGAACAGTTGTCCCGATGCCGACGTTGCCGTTTAATATGGTATAACCTGTTCCTGATGGTGTTAATGTAACGTCCTGGTTAGTCCCGCCCGCTGCAAATGTTAAAGCTGTTGTACCTGTAATTGAACCAGTAGAAGTTCCTGTGCCCCCGTCTGCCACTGCTATATCTGTCCCTCCTACCCTGTAAATATAAGCTGTTCCGATGGTGACTGCGGTGGGAATGTCGGTGGCGATTGAGGGGACACCGGTACCGCTTGTGACTAAAACCCCACTATTTGCCGTAGCCAAAGCGGCCATAACATTGGCAGAGGAGGCATACAAAAGGGTGCTGACTGCATTGGTGGCAGGATAGGTGGTTGTTGACCAGGTAGGCGCTGCTGTAGCGCCGGAAAGAAGTAATTGGCCTGCCGTAGCTGTCCCTGCAAGGATTGCCCCGGCTGTTGAGGTGGAATAGAAGATACCCCCGTTAGAAGCTGTTAATGAGGCATTGGTCCCACCGTCCGCTAAAGCGACATCCGTCCCCCCTGCAAAATAGATAGCGGCAGTATTGACTGTCGGGGTAGAGCCAAAATCCACAACTCCGCCATCAATATCTAAGGCATTTAAGCTATGGGTTAAGGTTACATCCCCATTGTTAAAGTTAATTACAGCCCCGGATGCCAGGAAAAGGTCTGCCCACATCAAGGAGGTTGTACCTAAGGCATTACCATCAGAGGTTGAAGGGGAAAGGGCAGAGGAGGTCAAAAGTACCTCGGCCGCAGCATCAATTAGAAAAGTTATCCCATTGGCAGTTGCCTCACCTATATCTATTGACTCATCACCTGTCCCTGTAATATCCCCACCTGAGACTATTAAATCTAAATCTACTGTTAAACCATCACCCGTCCTTAAGACATCTGAGGCTGACCTATACAGTGATACAGAGTTGGCATCAGTCCCAAACTGGATCCCTGAGGCAACAGTTGAGGATGAGTATGTCCCGTCACAGTCAAAACAGAGGGCTACATTAGTATCTGCCCCTGAGACATCGGCTATATATACCCCGTATGCAGAGGTGGTGCCTGAGGCATCCCCCGTAGCATCAAAATATCCACCGTAGGTTAAAACCGTACCTGCAGCAGTCCGGCCGGTGTTTGAGGCTGTTGAGTACAGGCCATACAAAGAGTATGTCCCGGTAGCATCATCAGCCCCTGTCTTGGTGGCTGTGTTGTATATTCCATAACCTGTCTGGGAGACAGCAGCCCCTGTCACCACGGCAGTGGATGCCCAGGCATTGGACAGCCCATATGAGGTGGTAGCCCCGGTTCCGGTAAAGGTGGTTGAGACATCCAAAGTCCGGGAATCATCAGTTGACCCCGTACCATTGATATCCAGTAACCCTGCAGCTGCCGTGGTGTTTGAAGCATTGGTTAAGACCACATTTTCCCCTCCTGCCAGGGTGAAGTCCGTATCAGTGTTTGAGGTGACTGCCCCTCCATCGGCCACTACAAAGGTATCATCTATATCCAAGCCCCCGTCGGCATTCATATTGGCAGAGAATGTAGCCCCTGCTCCGGTGAAGGTAGTATTGGCAGCAGTACCTATGGTGCCGGAGGTAGTGATGGTATTCCCCGTTGAGATATTACCAAACCCTGAGGCGATAGACCCTGAGGCCAAAGCTCCCACTGTCGTGAGTGATGAGGTTACTACCCCTGAACCTAAAGTGGTCCCTGATAATACCGCAGTACCGCCAATGCCGTATGATGAGCCTGTGCCAAGGTCTGACTTTTGCCCGGGAGAAGTAGTCCCAATCCCCACGTTACCGTCAGAGTAGTAGATATTACTTCCCGAAGTTGTCCATTGGGAGCCTATATAAGCTGAGCCGTTGACGTAAAGAGAGGTAGCGTTGACTATGCCGTTGACATCCAAGGCAAAGGAAGCGGTTGTAGTGCCTATCCCAACATTGCCTGTGGTGGTGTTTATAAATACAGAGCTACTCCATGAAGGGGCAGCAGAGCCTTGTCCGACCAGAAGATACCCCGAGGATCCTGCCGAGGTGGCAGAAATAGCTGAGGTGCCATTGCCATAAATGACTCCATATTGAGTTAAAGTTGTTGCTCCTGTTCCTCCCATGGCTACAGTTAAAGTGCCGGTTACTCCGGAAGATAAGTCAGTAGTAGCTGATCCCCATTCTGGTACACCGCTACTGCCCGCCTTTAAAACATAACCAGTTGTGCCAATATTAAGTTTTGCTAATGTATCTGATGCACTACTATATAGTATGTCACCTTTTGTATAGGTGGTCAGCCCGGTTCCGCCATAGCCGGTGGCAATTTTAGTGCCATTCCAGGTACCGGTGGAGATTGTTCCTAAGGAAGTAATGCCGGTAATATCGGGGAACGATCCGGAAATGGTGTTTGAATCCCCGGACTTAATGGTTTTATTGGTTAAGGTGTCGGTTGAGGTTTTGGCGACTAAGGTATCGGTAATGTCAGGGATTGTTATAGTTTTATTTGATGAGGTAGGTGTCCAGGTTAAAGTACCTGTGGTACCGGTAGAAAAGGTGAGCTGGTTTTTGGCAGCAGTTAAATTAATTCCTGAAAGGGAAGGGGAGGAGGTAGTAAGGATAGTTTGGTTTAAGTCAATGGCAGTTCCTGAAATAGTAAGCTTCCTGGATGTTTTTGCGTCTGAGATTACGATACCCTCACTAGTGGAAGAGATTGTTACCCCGTTGATCTCTTTTTCTACAGTAAGAGCCCCTTTGATAATGGTATCGGCGTTGATTTCCAGGTAAGTCCCGACAGTTTCTTCGGCTAAGACATTTGATGAAGATGAGAGGTCCGGTTGGAAGGTCTGGGTTTGGCTAGTGGCAAGGTTGGGTAGGACAGAAGGCAGAAGGCCAATTTCTTGGGCTTTGCCTGGTATAAAAGTTTTTATCGTCCCTTTGGCCAGGAAATTAAAGGGGGACAGGACGGTTTTGGCCAAGGGTTTAAGGTTGAAGGTTGGAAGCTGGATATTTGGAGTGGGGAGTTGTGGGGGGTTGAAAGAAAAAGTAGGAAGGGAAAGTTGTGGTAATTGGGGGAGGGTTAAGGATACCTGGGGATTAGGCAAAGATGGTAAATCCCATTTTGGTATGGGTGGTAAGGCCAGCTTAGGGGGTGACGGGTTGGGGAGTGAAGGTAAAGTAATTTGAGGAAGCTTGCCCTGAGCAAACTTGTACTGAGCGGACTTGTGGTGAGCGGAGTCGAACCAGTCGAAGTAGCCGAAGGGTTGGGGTAGGGTGGGAGGCGGAGGTAAGGTGACGGTTGGTAAAGAAAATGCGATTTTTGGTACAGAGATAGTGGGTGGATAAATGGTTGGCAGGACAAGGGATGGTAAAGTGACAGTTGGGAGAGAGATGGAGGGCAGAGAAAAAGTAGGAAGGGAAAGTTGTGGTAGTTGGGGGAATTGCAATCGTGGCAACAGGCTGTTTTGTTTGGGTTGGTCCTGGCGCTCCGGTATCTCGGGTGCGTCCTCTATAACGTCCGTTACCCCTCGTATATCTTCAGCGCCACCCTCCACCGACTTACCTGTAATTTCTACCGTTTGGGAGGAGGCAATAAGATAGGGGGCGCCGAAAAATTGCTTGGTGTCTTCCGGATTTGAAAGGTAAGAGAAAACCAGAGTGGCAACAGTAATTACAATTATAATAAAAGCCAAAGCTAAACCTGCATAGATTTTACGCCCTGTTTTGCCAGGTTTGCATAGATTTTTCAGGAATTTCAGGAGATTAGCCCCACTTTGTCCCACTTCGGGGTAAAGGGTACGGGAATGGGAAATTGGTTTGGGGTGGGGGTGATTGTTTTGTCCTATTGTAATCTCTTTTTTGGGGTCAAACTTGGGGTCTAAGAGGTCAAAAATTTTTGTTTCTTCGGTTTGGTTGGTCTTGTGGTTGACGCTGTGTAAATCCTCAATGGGATAAAGCCTGGTACCGCCTGGGGTATAAGCGGGGTGGATCTTGCCGGCCTTTTCCCATCGCCTTACGGTATCTATGGAAACTCCCAAAACTTTAGCGGCCTGGCCTATTTTTACAAGGGAGGAAGAATTCTTTTGGTAATCCGAGAGGCGATCGACTGATAAATTATTTTTGGCAGACGGCATGGTGGGGAATTGACCTAATTAACCTAATTCCTAATAAGCGAAGCTTGAAAACATATTTTTCAAGCAAGCTTTCAAACTATGTTTATTAACCTAAAGAAGCACCAACGACTAAATGTCTAATTTGGGATTTAGGTGCTTGGGGTTTGTTTAGAAATTAGGGTACTTAGAAATTAGAAATTCTAACTCACTTTCTTCCGTCTGCTCGTATATACTAATGTAGTATCTATATCAGAATACCCATATTTGCATATATTTGTCAAGATACTTGATATGCGTTTAGGGATGATTTTGGGAAGATTTTGTATCCGGAAGATTAGGTTGGTATAACAAGCTAAGCGATGATGTAAAACGGTTTTTAGCGAGTCAAAAGCGGTTTTGCCCTTAATTTAATTCGGGCCGAAGTCGAGTTGGATTTCGGTGAAAATAGTAACTTTATTGTTGCTGGCATAAATTATTGCCAGGGGAAAGTTGAAAGTGGCCGTCTCATTCTTGGGCTTTTTGACAGTGATAGGGACCCCCTGTAGAAGGGTGATGAAGTTAGCATGTTGAGGCAAGATGTCAAAGTCACCTGATGTGTTTTTTGAAGAGACAGCAAAAACAGGCCCTTCGAAAATTACCTCTTTCGGGGAGAGGATTTTTACTTGTAGAAATTGAGTGTCTGTTTGAGGATCCATAAAGTTGTGATCTTATTTGATATCTTTAACTGTGCCTATATACAGAAATTTTTCCGGCGGGATATTATCTAACTTTCCGGAAAGGATATCTGTAATATCGGGAATGGTAGATCCCTTTGGCACATAAACACCTTTTTTCCCGGTTTGGGTTTCGGTTACAAAAAACGGCTGGGTTAGGTAATTTATGACCTTTTTAACCCGGGTGAACAAAATCCTGTCTTCTGCTGAAAGCTCGGATTCCCCGACAATCGCCACAATATGGGAAAGCTTACTATACCTTTCCAAAAGCTCCTGGAAGCGGGTCAGTACCAGGAAATGGTCTTCTCCGATGAGTGTCTTGGACAGGGTGGAGGAGGATGACTGGTTGATATCTACCGGGGGGTAAAGGCCCATCTGGGCAATGGAGCGGGATAATACCACGGCGCTGTCCAAAAATGACATAATGGTATTGACCCCGGCATCGGTGATCTCATCCGAAGGGACATAAACAGCCTGGATGGAAGTAATGGAGCCGTTTTCGGTTGAAACCAGCCGATCCTCCAGGTTTGAGACCTCCGTTTGCATGGTTGCCTGGTAAGCCTGCTCTGAAGGGATAGTAGAGAGAAGTGTGGCTACCTCATTGCCCGCTTGGACAAAACGGAACATATTGTCCAGGAAAAAGAGGACATCTTGTTTTTGTTTGTCGCGGAAATATTCGGCAATTGTTACGGCTGCCAAAGCAACCCTGAATCTTACAGCTGCGTTTTCATTCATTTGCCCTAAAACCATAACAATTTTATCCATCGCTTTTAGTTCAACCATCCTTTGGTAAAGCTCCTGGCCCTCGCGGATACGCTCACCGACGCCGGCAAAAACGGAAATTCCCTGCTTTCCTCCGGCCCGGGTAGTGATGTTATGGATAAGCTCCGTCATCAGGATTGTTTTACCAACGCCGGCGCCGCCGATAAAACCAATCCGGCCGCCTTTTAGAAAAGGCGTTAAAAAGTCTATGGCTTTAATTCCGGTTTCTAAGATCTCCCCCGTACCTTTGACGGTGGAAAGAGGAGGCGTTTTGGAATAGATAGACGAAGGGTCGTTAGCGGATAAAGTTTGTTTGCCGTCCTGGGCTTCCCCGAACAGGTTAATAACCCTTCCTAAAATAGAAGGGGAGATAAGGATATTAAATTGTGAACCGCTGCCGGCGAGAAGCATTCCTCGGTATAGATTGTTAGGGTTTGAAAGTATTAGACATGATGCGATATCTTCTGATTGGTAGAACACTTCGAGCTTGACGTCCGGATCTTTGGGGCAGGTTAAAACTTCCAAAAGGGAAGGCAGCCCTTTTGATTCTATTTGGACCTCGGCAATTTGCCCCTTGACGCTTTTAACGCTGCCGACAACTTTAGGGCTACCCATTTTGCTCCTTCCTCCAAATCAGTGACCCCGCAAAGGTGTCTAAAAGTTTAGTGTTGTCGATTGATCTTTTGGCACGGGCTAAAAATCTTTTTTGGTCTTGGATTATCTCGCCGGCGTTGACCTGGGCTTTATCCATTGAAATAAGCCTGGCGGCGGTTCTTGCAAGTTCTGATTCCAAAAATGTCTGCTCAAGTAAAAGCAGGGTAACCTGGCCGTTGAAGAAGCTCATCATCATTTGTATTTCCGGCTCAAAGATATAGTTGAAGGTGTGTCCACTGCTTTCCAGGAAAGATTCAGGTGGGTGCTGTAAAAGGTCGACAACGTGCGGGTGTTGTACTAAGACACTTTGCATCCTCGGGTAATAAACCAAAATTTGCTGGTAATCGGTTAGGATTCTCGCAATTTGAACCATTTCCTCCATGGGAGGCAGGTCGTCTTTGGGAATAAAGACCTGGTAGGGGAGGGAAAAATTAGTTGACCCTAGGTATTCTTTGGCGGTTGTGCCGACAATAACCCGGTCGGTGGGGAATTTTGAGGTGTTTTCAATAAAAAACTCTATTAGGCGGTTTTCCAGATCCCCGTAAAACCTTTTATTGGAGGTTAAAAGGATGCTTAAGGTATCTTTTGTTTTGGAGGCCTCTGCGATATTTGCCTTCAGGGCGGCAACTTTTACTACCCGGTAAACGGCCAGTACTTCCTGGAAGAAGCTACGGTTTTTCTCGATGCCGGAGCGGATTTTTTGCAGCTTCATAGCAGCGATCTCGGTATAAGCCTGGGCCACCATCTTCATTGACTGGCTGTCTTCTAAAGTTTGTCTTATTTGTCCCATGGTTTGCATGGGTTATTTTTCCTCCTCAGGTTTAGATAGGGGAGTTTGGGGGGATTGGGGAGGTAAGGGGGGTTGGGGAGATGGTTGCTGGCTTGCTGGCTGGCTGATTTTGCCGGTCAGGATAGTTAATTTATCCGAGGCGGCATCGAGCTGGTCAATAAGTTCCTGTTCACTTTTAAGCTTGAAAACTTCTTTGGTAATTTTGGATAACTGGGGATCGGAAGAGAGGGCATCAACCAATATATCTTTGGCATTTTTAACAAACTCCCTGTCTTTATCCTGCGCAAACTTGGTAAAAGGAAGGGCTAAAAGGGCGGTTTGGATTTCCGGTGAAAGAAAGGTATTCGGCGGTTGCTTGGTTAGCTCTTCAAGAGCCTCTCTTTGACGAAGAATTTGCTGTGTTTCAAAGGGAAGCTCGAAGCTGAAACGGCTAACCGTTTCAAGCTGGGCAGCCCCGGCTAAAACCTGTTTTATCCTGTTTGCCAGAAGATTTTGAATCCTGTTTTGGGTTTGTTGGCCAACCCTTGAGACTGAGAGGGGGATATCAATGGCCGGCCGGCGCCCCTGGTTATAAAGGGCGGAGCGGAACAGGAAATGTCCGTCGGTCATGGACATCAAGTTGGTGGGGATAAAAGTGGTAAAATCAGACAGCCCAAGCTCAATGACAGGCAAGGCGGTGATGGAGCCTCCGCCTGCGGCTTCATTGAAGTTGCCGGCGCGTTCCAAAAGGTGGGAATGCTGATAGAAAATATCACCCGGATAAGACTCGCGCCCCGGGGCTTTACCCCCAAGAAGGGAAATTTCCCGGTAGATTTTGGCATGGATGCCCATGTCATCAAGGATGACAAGTACGTCGCGACCCTTGCCTTGGAAGTATTCGGCAATGGAAAAAGCGGCTTGTGGGGTGAGAAAGATCAGGGGGGCGATATCGGTGGAGGAGGCAGCCACAACAATGGTGTAGGGCAAAGCTCCGTTTGAGCGTAGAGTGTCAAGTAATCCCCGTAATTCAGCGACCGGCTTGCCGATGGAGGCGTAAACGCAAATGACGCCGTTTGCCTTTTGGTTGACAATAACGTTAATCAAAAAATCAGTCTTGCCGGAACGGGCATCGCCTAAAACTAATTCCCTTTGGCCGCAGCCTAGGGGGATAAGCGTGTCTACCAGGGTGATGCCGGTGGTAAGCTGTTTGTTGATAAACTTCCGGCTTCCGATGCTGGGGACCGGTTTGTCCAACTGGGAATTTTGGTCGGCCTTTGCCTTGGCAAGTGGCCCTTTTCCGTCTATTGGCACCCCTAAGGGATTGACAGTCCTTCCAAGCAGGAACTGCCCGACAGGGATGTTTAAGCTATGGCCTAGCCGGTGGAACATTTGGCCGGGGGTGACTTGACCCTCATCAAGAAGTAAAACCTCTATCCGGTCAGAGAGTAATGCGCTGACCAGCCCCCGGACACCCTGATCGTTTTGTACTGTGTCATTGATCCTGATAGTAGGCATCCCGTCTAAATAAACGAGAAAATCCCGGGCACTTTTGACAAAACCTACTTCTTGAGTATCCATCATCTTTTCATTCCCTCCCTCAGTGTTTTTATTATTCTTTCCCGGTTGTCCTCAATTTTTTCCCTTAGGGAGTAATCTTTATAGACTCCGTCCCAAACTAGGGCCGCTCCGGCCAGGAGGTTTGGATCGAGCTTAATCTCGGCCAGGAAATTTTTGCCAAAAAGTCTGCGCATCCGCTGTCCTAAAGCAGCCATACCTTCTTCGGGCAGTTCAAAGGGGAGGAAAATCACCAACGGCTTTATTTCTCTTATCTTTTCTTCCAGGGTATCAAAGAGATTGTAGACGTTGTTTCTGTTGAAGTGCTTGTAAAAATCTTTCCCCAAAGAAACCGGAGCGGTTTGCCGGTCTGAACTTTTACCCCGGCCGAAAAGCTCTGCAACCAGCAGGTTTTTCAGGGCATGAAGCCGGTTTAAGGCATCTGTCTGGGTATAAGTTTGAGCGAGAATTTTATCGAGTAATGGTTGGATCATAGGATAAACTTCTCTACCTTGGCTTTTTCTAATGCCTCATAGACCAGGTCTAACTGGTCCTTAAGTGATATTTTCTTAGCCAAAACCAACCCTAAGGTCTTTTCCAGCATGGCGACAATGTTTTCATCCACCAAAGAAAGTTGCTGCTTTTTGTAGGTTTCAATCGTTTGCCTTACTGCCGCAAGCTCACTCTCCAGTGACTGGGTGCTTTTTGCCTCGGCTTGGGTAAGAAAACTTTCCAGGTTTTTCTCAAAGCGCTCTAATATCCCATTAGCCTTTTCTTTGGTGTAGCTTGCAGACAAAAGCTCGGCCCTTTCGCTCTGGGAGCGTATGGTTTCAAGGTGTTTGTCCAAAGCTTGCTGTGCTTTTTCGGCTTGGCTATTAAATTGGCCCTGGAAGTAATTTTCGAATTTATCAACCGAAAGACGGCTCTTTTCAACAACATTCTGGGCCTTTTCTAAAGCCTCTGCGAGTATGGCGGCATTTTTCCTGCGGACACTCTCAAAGGAGTTGTCCTTGAGTAGTTTTTGTAAGTTGCGGCGCTCCCGCAGGAAAAGGGCAAGGGTTATAAGAAAACCTAAAGCTAAAATGGCAGCCAAAAGGTGCCCGATAAAGGCAGGGGATAGTATTGAGTTGGGCATTAAGTTAAGCATATCACAACCTTAGAATGAGTACTGCTGCAAATATTCCGACGGCGGCGGTAATGATTGTAAAAAAGATATTGATAATGACCGAAAAAAGGATCGCTTTTTCGGCTAAAGGGTTTCTTCCGATAGCTTCAATTGCTTTGGGAACCGAACGGGAGAAGGTGAAGAACCCAAAGGCAAAACTTGCCAGAACGATGGCTCCGGCGGCCACATAACGGAAGATTTCAGCTACCTTGCTAGGGTCTTTAACGTTGGCAAAAAGGGCGGTGTTAACCGAATCAAAGAGGCGGGAGGGGGTTCTGGCGCCGGAAAGCTCGGCAAATTCAATTTTTAACGCTACCGGGATTTTACCCGAGGTGATCTTTTTAACAGGTTCGGAGGGGTCCTTGGGCTGAAAATCAATCTGGGAGCCTGATTTTTCATCCAAGGGAGCTAAAGCTACCCCTATGACATACCCCGAAAGGGTGCCTTTCATTCCTTTGCCGGCAATTTCCGAGGAGGTTATATAATCCCCGGTAGTGATGGGACCGTTTAAGGTGGTGACGTTGACCTCGGCGGTGCTAAAGCGGGCCACGGGCTTGCCTGTATTGTCTGCCCTCCGGAAGACCATCAAAGGCTGGTTTTGTAAAACTCCGAAGAGTTTATTGTCATAAGGGATAGTAGCCCGGACAATCCCTCTGTCCGAGGTTGAAATTAGGATGTCTGCTTCCTGTGCCCCGGAGTCGGCAATCGTATAGGAGGAGGAGATATCTGTTGATTGGGCAAAAACAGGAGGATTTACCACAACCGGCAGCAGTAAGAAGAGGCCTAAAAGCAGTGCAGCAACTTTGATGAAATTGGGCATTACTTTAAGAGTACATATAATATTTACAAAAATCAATTCGGGGGAATATGATAAGATGTGCCCGTGATGAAGCTGACTTCTGTGTTTGTTTGCCAACAATGTGGTTTCCGGTCTTTCCAGTTTTTGGGGAGGTGTCCGGAGTGTGGGACTTGGAATAGTTTAGTAGAGCAGGTGGAAGAAAGGTCTAAGGTACAGGGTTTAGGGTCTATGGGGAAAGGTAGGAAAGTAGGGGAAGGGGCAAAGATTACCTATCTTTCTGAGGTGGAAAAACAGCATTTTGAAAGGTTAAGTACTGGTTTAGGAGAGTTTGATAGGGTACTTGGTGGGCCCGCCCGCAACGCTTCGCGTAGCGATGCGGGCGGGGGCATTGTCCCGGGGTCATTGGTCCTGGTTTCAGGAGACCCAGGGATAGGAAAGAGTACTCTGTTGACACAACTGGCATTGGGATTAAATCAGAGGTTAGATGTTAGAAGTGGGAAGATAGATGAAGAAGTTAGAGGTTTGAAATTAGAAGATCAAATTTCTAATATCCAACCTCATAGTCCATCTTCTAATCTCCAACATCCAACATCAAATGTTTTGTATGTTGCCGGCGAAGAATCAGCCCATCAAATTAAAATCCGGGCGGAGAGGATTAACCCTAAGGCGGATTTGGCAATCTTAAATGAAACTGATGTGGATGTGATATGTGAAGTGATAAGAAATTTGAGATTAGATGTTAGAAGTGGGAAGATAGATGATGAAGTTAGAGGTTTGAAGGTAGAAAGTCCATCGTCAAACTTCCAATCTCAAAATCCAGCTTCCAAAGACCGTCAGGTCGCAAGCTCTGCTTATCTCCAACATCCAATTTCTCTTATAATTATTGATTCTATTCAAACCCTGGAGACTTCCGACTTAACCGGGGTGGCAGGTTCCGTTGGCCAGGTCCGGGAATGTGCCCACCGGCTGCAAAAGGTGGCCAAGTCCCTGCATGTCCCTATCTTTTTAGTGGGGCATGTGACTAAAGAGGGGACTGTAGCAGGCCCCAAGACTTTGGAACATGTTGTGGATGTAGTTTTATCCCTGGAGGGGGAGCCAACTTCCAATTTCCGGATTTTAAGGTCAACCAAAAACAGGTTTGGGCCAACGGATGAGGTAGGGATTTTTGAGATGGAAGAGACAGGGATGGTCGAGGTCAAAAACCCTTCCAAGATGTTTTTAGAAACTAAAGTAGAGGCTCCCGGCTCGGCAGTAGTCGCAACCTTAACAGGGCTCCGGCCTTTGATGGTAGAAATTCAGGCGCTTACAACTAAAAGCTTTTTACCGGCTCCAAGAAGGGTGGGGACAGGGATAGATAATAATAGGCTACAGCTTCTTACGGCAGTGTTACAAAAACGGCTGGGTTTGCCCTTATATGACCAGGATATCTTTGTCAATGTGACAGGAGGTTTGAAGGTTTTTGAGCCGGCAGCGGATTTGGCAATTTGCCTGGCAATAGTATCTTCTTTAAAAGACAAGGTGGTTGTCCCAAAAACTATGATAGTTGGGGAGGTGGGGTTGTTAGGGGAGGTAAGGGAGGTAAGGGGGTTAGACAAAAGAATTGCTGAAGCTAAACAGTTGGGATTTACCAATGTAATTTCTTCTGAGAATGCAAAATCACTGGCCCAGGCAGTGAGGCTAGCGCTTAGATGATTGAGTTTGATCCAATTGATCCAAGCAGACGGGCATTTTGTCGTTCAGCTATCCACCTGGGTAAACTAGCCTTAGTGGCTACTCCGGCAATTCTTTTATCTTCCTGTTTTCCGGGCGGGGGAGAGGAGGAACTGCCTCTTGTTGGCAGCAGAAAATGGCAAGAGTATGAATTGCGGAAAGAGCAGGTAGAAATATACCTCTATGACCTTTTAGGTTTTATGGTGCAGGGCTCGGGTTCCAGGGAGGTGGCCCGTGTAGCTGCCTCTTATAACCGCGCAGTAAGCTCCTCACTTCCGGATGAAGACAGGCTTAATGTGTACTTTAGTAACACAAAGCCAAATCCGGCGGGTTTGAAGGTTTTCCAATTTGATTACAAAGCGGTAGAAAGATTTTACTTTCCCAGGCTCTCTATTTTTATAAATACCTGGCTTTCGGAATTTCCTGTCAGAAGCTTTTTGGCTTTAAATTTATACCAAAATTTTTCCGTTTACGAGCAGTCCTTAAGTTATATTAAGGAGCAGGGAATTTTAGGGTTTGGCAGGGAAGCTGTTATTGAGCAGTGGGGAGAAAAGGAGCGGATTTTGCAGGGCAGTGATGGTTGGAGAAGGGCGATGGAAATTTATGACAAACTACGCGAAAACTCCCTTTGGCGCCATGAAGAACTTGAGAGGCGGTACTTGGTCTACCGGGGATGCCAAAACATTTCAGGCCTAACAGACACACCCTGCTGGCTCAAAGCAACTTTAAGATGGTAAAGTTGCCTTGATATCTTGTCAAACTGGAATTTAGTGCTACAATCTGGGGCATGGTAGGTGAATTGGACGTAAAGGGGAGAGTGCGCCGGCAGAAGTTGAGGTAGGCTTAGGTAACGCCCGAATGGCTTTGCGCCAATTAAACACAACACACCTTTTAACCAGGTCTTCTCACGGTGAGGTAGGTGGCTTTGACGTATCCGAGTGCCTTGAGCCTACTTTAAGCGAGAGCTTGGCAGACTTACTTGTTCTGGAGATGAGATTGGAAGGGCGGTCAAAGGAACCAATGATACAAGCAAGAATTATCCAAAAAACGCTGAGGGATCCTAAAGAAGGTGATGATTCAAAGCACAGATGGGAAAAACGGGAGTTGAAAGGTTTACCTGGCCTGGATGCATTATTGTCAAAAGTTGCCAGGCCGGCAGTGTTTATCCACCTTTTTTGCCAGTTGGAACTGGAAGAAATAAGAGAACGTCCCCGTAGTTACTCTTCGGGGACGAGAGGCCCGCGTTGGTGAGATTTCTTGCAGATTATTGATAGAGTTGGTGTATAATGAATTAAGCTGTCATTCTGGTAAACGGGCGTAGCGAGTGCATCCAGAATCGTAAAAGAAAGATTCCGGACAAGCTCGCCTCGCTGAGTCGGCGAAGCGGGCCGGAATGACAAAGAGGAAAATTATGAAAGGTTTAGTTAAAGACATTAAAGGCCAGGCTCTCTCCAATACCTATTTCCGGCAGGTTTTAGAAAACGGCAAACACACCCAGATTGTAATCATGAGTATTGCTCCCGGGGAAGATATCGGGATGGAAACCCACCCGGACAATGACCAGGTGCTTTATTTTGTGGCTGGCCAGGGGAAGGCTATCCTAAACGGAGAAGAGGCGGATATAGAAAAAGGGGACCTGGTTTTGGTCAATGCCGGGACGGAACACAACTTTATAAACACAGGGGAAGAAGACTTGAAAATTATTACCACTTATTCGCCCCCACACCACCCGGCCGGAACGGTCCACAAGACCAAGGAAGAAGCTGATGGAGCGGGGTATTAGGGTTTAAGGGTACTAGGGTACTAGGGTACTAGGGTACTAGGGTTTAAGGGTTAAGATTAACTTCTTAAGCATACGCAGCACTTCTTGCAGGAGATCGTTTAGATCATCAAAATCTTTTTGGTTCAGGAAATTTAGCTCTTTGGATAGAAGAATCTGAGTTTCTAATTCTGTAGCAGACCCTAAAGCTGTTCTCAAGAATTGAATATATTCTTGTCTATGACCTCTGGAGTAACCCTCAGCTATGTTGGATGGGATTGAAACAGCAGCCCTCCTCATTTGCGAGACTAATCCATAAAGTTCCGATTTAGGGAAATGGATGGTTTTTTCAAACGTAACCCGTGCCAGCTTAAAAGACTCTTGCCAGACAATTAGGTCTTTATATGTGTTCAGCATAATCTTATCTTACTATACCCTGAACCCTGAACCCTGAACCCTGAACCCTGAACCCTAAACCCTTTTCTTTTGTGGATAACCTGGGGAAAACGAGATTAGATTCGGGTTAGGGTTCGGGAGTATATTCGGGTTACAAATTAGTCATCCTGGCTTGGCCAGGATCTATTGAGATTCTGGATGCCCCTTCGACTCCCCTTCGACAAGCTCAGAGTTGCTCAGGGTTACCAGAATGACAATATTGTTTGCATTATTTACAAAGTTTGGTACACTAATAATTAGCGATGGAACGTCCTGACCCCGGCGAGTATTATCTTCAAGTTGTTAAAGATGGTGAGCCCCCACAGTGGCCAAGGCCGGAAGAAGAGTTGGTGGTAGGGAGCCAGCCTCTCGAAGGCGGTCACACCCAATACTGGGCCTACCTTAAAGAGAGTGGCAAGGAAGCCGATGAACTGCCTCATGCCGAAGTTATTGCCTCAGAGAATAAAGCGGAGAAGCAGGCAATCTTAATAGACCAATATGGCCCTGCCGGGGGGTTAGAGTTAGTGCTTGTAAGAGACGGACATGCCTGGGGCAAAGAGCAGTCAAGTATGGATAATTTAGAGGATAATATTTCTTCCCTCTTGGATTTTGCAAATGATAAGTTTAATATGGGTATTGAGCACTTTATGACAACTACCAGAGTTTCGAAAGAAGTTGAAGATAAATTGGATGACCTGGAAGAGGCCGGAGAGGTCACGAAAGAACCAAAAGATAGCCTACAGCCTACAGCTGACAACGAACAGCCAGCGGTAAGCGGTCAACAGGAAGCGGAAAGGCCATCAGAGGTAGAAGACAATCCGGAAGTTACAGAAGAGGATAGCTTGGAAGAGACAGCTTTACCCCATGAGAAAATCCGGCCTGCCCGTCTGGTAAGCGGGTCTGTGGGTGTAGGCAGCAGCCTGTATAAGGGTGGGGCAACAGGTGTGGGGTCATATGCCGGGCATAATAATTCTTCAGGTTCCTCTAAAGCCTGGCTTATCCCGGTGGTTTTAATCCTGGCCCTTTTCGGTGGGGCTTTATTTTTCAAAGATACTATTATTGGCAGTTTAAAAGGTAATCCGGCTCCTACCCCGACACCTGTCACCGCCCTTCCTACCGCCACTCCGACTCCCACCCCAGCTTTAGACAGAAGCCAATACAAAGTTAGGGTCTTAAACGGTACAACCAAATCCGGGGCGGCAGGGACTTTAGCCGAAGGGCTTGAGGTTAAAGGGTGGGGGATACTCTCCAAGGGCAATGCCAAAGACCAGGCAACGGCTCGAACTACCATTAGGGTAAAAGAGGGCCTTCCGGCAGTTGCAGAAACTTTAATTTCCGATCTTGCGCCTGACCTTGAGGCATCAACCGGCGCCAATTTAACTGCCTCGGATAAAGCGGATGCAGAAGTGGTGATTGGAAAGAAATAGTTATTAAAATGAGATACTAGTAACTAGTGGCTAGATACTAGTTCAAAGAACATAGAGTTAAGGATAAATCAATTACCAACTAGCTATCTAGTATCTAATATCTAGCATCTAAATAATATGGCTAAGGTTTTACTTATTGAAGATGAAAAAGCAATGTCCGACCTTATCGCCGTCAAATTTAGGGTTGAGGGTTTTGATGTGGACCAGGCTTTTTCCCTGGGTGAGGCCAAAGCCAAACTTACAACTGGCCCTTACCAGGCGGTTTTGACCGATTACCTCTTGCCGGACGGGAACCTGCCGGATTTTTTGGCCCAGATGCGCCAAAATCCCCAAACAAAAGACCTTCCGGTGATGGTAATGACTAACTATGTTGAGGATATTAACGCTGAGCAGATGAGAAGCTTGGGGGTAGTGGAGGTTTTAGTTAAATATCAGGTAGTCCCGGCCCAGATGGTGGAAAAGATCAGGATGCTGATTAACGCGACAAGCAACACAGGAGGGGCGAATGGACAACCAACCCCAGCCTAACCAATACCAACAAGTCTTAACAGATCTAATTAAAAAACAGATGGTGATGTTGGGCCCCAATGTAGCTTTGGGCCAGGCGAGGAAAGTTGCCGGGCTTACGGTTTCAGATGACGGGACGGTAAGCTCTATTTCCGGTGACCCCCAGGCAGTGCTTTCTGCTGTGGCCAAACAATATATGGCCCTTTCAGGCGCTATTGCCCAGATGACTTTGGAATCAATAATTGCCAAATACCCGGGGATAAAGATTTAGGGGATAGGGTTTAGGGTATAGGGTATAGCTAGAGACAAAAACTATGATAGATATGATCCAATGGATTGCTTTAATAGTAGCTTCTTTAGTGAGTCTTTTGACGCTGTATAACGCAGCCAGGCTGCGCAGCGGGGTTTTGGCTATGTCCACCTATGCATTTGGCGGGGGGATGCTATTTCTTGCAGCCGGGTTTTTCCTGCTTAATTTCCCCTTAGGGGTAAATTTGGAGAGCCTGGTTACAATGTATAGGACATTTTTCCTGATCGGGTTTATCCTCTTAGGCTGGGGATCGTACCAAATCTACCAAATGAGCAGGATAAAATAAATTAACCTAAATAAATCCCAAATCACAGTTTTAGACATTCAAACATTTGGTCATTGATTAAAAATTAGTAATTAGAAATTAGAAATTTTTCTACCTCGTGATACCCGTGGTACTTGTTAACCTCGTGGTACTCTTGTTACACTTAAAACATGCACCCGGTAAGCCTGCTTATTATCGCGGCTGGAAATATTACCCTGGGCTTTATAGCCTGGCGTTATTTTAAAAGGTTCCAAGAATATACCCTAAAACATGCCGCCGAAATTGAGGCTGCCGATAAAGAGCTTAAACGGCGGGTTTTGGAACTTTCAGTCCTGCGCTCTTTAGGGGAGCGGGTTGGCTACTCTTTAGACCTTCGTCAAATCTTAGAAGTTTTAATTGACTCCCTTTCCGGGGTGGTGGAATTTTCAACTATTGCTTATATAATCCCCGGCAAGGAAGGCAGATGTTCCTTAAAAATCCGGGTAGCGGAGGGGGTCTCACGCAGCTTTTTTGCTTCTGTAAAAGAACAGGTACTAAAGGACTTTTCCTCCATGACTGAACAAAATTTATACTCAGGATTGGTGGACGAAACGGTTTCCGGCAGTGCTTTGGATGACAGTGTGAGTTTACCTATTGGATCTTACTTTAATTTACCCATTGTGATTGGAGGGAAAGTGGCGGCGCTGGTGAATGTAGCCTCTTGCAAGATTGGGTTATATGGGGACGAAGAAACGGCAGTCCTTTATACGATTTTAGGCCAGGTCTCAACACAAGCGAATAAATTAATCCAGGTAGTAGAAAATGAAAAAAGAAGGCTATCTGCGATGGTGGCATCACTTGCTGATGGGGTGATGATGGTGGATTTAGGTTTTAACCCGATTGTTGTAAACCGTATCCTGCCGAACTTGTTGGGGTTAAAACAGGTCCAAAGTTTATATGATGTTGTGGCGGCAATCGGGACAGGTGCCGATTTTGAGGGAGCCTTAAGGCATTCATTATCTACCCAGCAGCTTTTAAGGTTGCCTGAAATAAGCATAGGGGAAAAGGCGGTCCAAATTGATTTGGAGCCGGTTAAAGACAAATTTGGGATTGTCCTTGGGGTGGCGGTTGTTTTCCATGATGTTACGGCCAGAAAACAACTTGAGAGATTAAGGGATGAATTTACAGCCATGATGGTCCACGAGCTCCGGACGCCGTTGACTACAATTTCTTATTCTACCGATATGATGCTTTCTGATATTGGAAAGATGACATCTGAACAGGTTGGGGAAAGTATCAAAATTGTCCAGTCTACTGCCTCCCATATGCTGGAGCTTGTCAACGAGCTTTTGGATGTGGCAAAAATTGAGGCCGGGAAGTTTCAGATAGTTAAAAAGGAGGATAATTTAGCCTCCCTGGTCTCTGATACTGTAGCTATGATTAAGCCTATGGCTGACCAAAAACATCTCCAGATTGTACTTTCCGTGGCGCCGGATTTACCCACAATATCTTTTGACCGCAGAAGGATTGGCCAGGTATTAAATAACCTGTTGTCAAACGCTATTAAATATACCGAAACCGGCCAGATTGAAATTTTGGCCCATTCGACCCATTCGACAGGCTCAGGGCAAGCAGGCTCAGGACAAGTAGTTGTTTCGGTCAAAGACAGTGGGGAAGGGATCCCGGCGGAGGATTTGCCGAAGCTTTTTTCCAAGTTTGAGCAGCTTGGCAAGGGGGAAACAGGAGAAAAGGGTGGGACTGGCCTTGGTTTAGTGGTTGCTAAAGGGATTGTGGAGGCCCATGGTGGGAAAATCCGGGCAGAGTCTGAAGGCCCCGGCAAAGGTACAACATTTAGTTTCACTCTGCCGTTAAATTAGGAATTTTTTAGAAATATAAATTTTTCGGGTTGTTCCTGTCCCTTTCCCACATATTTGGATTTAATTGGATATATTGCCTAATTTTAAATAATTCCTGTCCGTTACGAATAATATGTTCGTAATAATTCCGTTGCCAGACGGGAAATTGGGGGTTATCGGAAATTTGATGGATTAATTTTGATGAATTCATTTTTAAAAATCCAATAATTTGTGATAACAACGAACGTTGTGGTTGTGCCAAATGTAGGGGCGCATCATGATGCGCCCTTTTGTCAGGGGGTGATTCGTGAATCACCCCTACATGGGAACAACCGGTAATAATGATGACCATATGTATATGGTTTGGCATAATTTGGCATATATCAATGTCAACAGGGAACCGATCCGTTAACGATTTTATTATCCGATCCACAATTTTCCCGTACCGATTTAAAATCATGGTGGTTTGTTCATCGGGCAAATCGTGATTTGCCCCTACAACGGAACCAAATAATTCCTGCCGGTCTTTTGTACAAATCGTTACAAAATATGCACCATTTGATGAATAATCAAACCCTTTTAACCTGATGGAACGACGGTTTCTGTTCTGCGTAGTCCTGTGATCCCCCCTAAGGTATAATATACCTGTAATCATGAGCAAATTTCAATTCTGGGCAACTTTGGTCACAGCCGTATTTTTAGGTTTAGTGGGTTACTTTCTGGGCGGGGTTTTACCTTTGCCTATTATAGACGGTGAGTCCAGGGCTTTTTATGCCGTCTTAGGGATCCTTTTAGGCCTTTTGATGTTTGCCCGTTTTTCTTCATGGGTTGCCCATTCGGTTGTCACTTTGGCTACCACAGCTGCTGTCTGGCTTGCTTCCGAGGTAGCCAAACAGGTTTCCCGCGCCACTTCCCGGGGGCTGACCCTCCTTCCGGGGGCGAGGCATGAGGGGAATGAACCAAAGTTCTTTGGGGCGTATATTTTAGATACCTCCAGTATAATTGACGGCCGGATTTTGGAAGTGGCTGGGGCAGGATTTTTATTAGGTTTAGTTTTAGTCCCCGGCTTTGTTTTAAAAGAGCTTCAGCAGGTGGCTGATTCTTCAGACGCTATCAAAAGAGCCAGGGGCAGACGGGGATTTGAAATTATAGACCACTTAAAAAAGATTAAAGGAGTGAAGCTTGATATATGGGAAGGGCCGTTGTCACAGCTTCACGCAGGAGAGGCGGTTGACGATGCCTTAATAGCCTTGGGTAAAAGTATCAAAGGGAAAATTATAACCTGTGATTTTAATTTAAACAGGGTTGCAAAACTTAAAGGTGTGACAGTTTTAAATATCAATGAGCTCTCAAATGCCTTAAAGGCTTTGCCTGTGCCGGGGGAAAAACTTAAGATTAAGCTGGTAAGTGAAGGGAAGGACCGCGGCCAGGGAGTAGGGTATTTAGGTGACGGTACCATGGTAGTAGTCAAAGATGCGGCAGATTCCTTGGGTCAAGATCTTGAAGTTGAAGTTACAAAAGTCCTCCAGGGTCCGGCAGGGAGAATGGTGTTTGGGAAGAGAGTGGAGTAGGGACTGGTAGCTAGTAGCTGGTAGTTCGGGTAAGACATGGAAAATTCTAAGATCAAATCTTTTACTGGATTAAATGCATGGAAAGAAGGGCATCATTTAGTGCTAGCTATCTATAAAGTCACAGATTCTTTCCCAAATGGTGAAAAATTTTCACTTGTGGACCAGATGAGAAGGGCAGTTGTATCAGTTACTTCTAATATGGCAGAGGGTTTTTCCAGGTTTAGTAAAAAGGAGAAGCGCCAGTTTTACCGAATGGCGTTAGGGTCGTTAACAGAACTACAAAATCAGCTCTTAATAGCTAGAGACCTTGAGTATTTGACAAGAGACACATTTAACCAGTTAGCGGAGCAGTCTGTATTATCTGCAAAATTAATTAATGGTCTAATCCGTTCTCTGTCTTAAACCCAAGCTACTAACTACCAACTACCAGTCCCAAAACCACTTATCCACATTAATTATTTTTAGTGGAAATGTAAAATATCCATCTCAGTTTAGGTTGTTATAGCACCCTAATCATCATACATAGGCCGGTTAAATAAACTACAGGACTCCTCATTTTCCTCATGAAAAATACTATCGGATCCAAAAGTATTGACAAATAATTTTTGTTGTGATATGGTAATTTTAATGTTCAAAGTTGCCACTCGGAGAAACAGGTTGAAAAGATTCAGTTTGAAGCGGGTGGACCCGTTAGCCGAGCAGGTAAGAAAGGTTTTGACGGGAACGGAGCAGCAGTTAATTTTGATGGTGAGAGGCTGAAAAAGGTTCCTTGGGAGCAGACGGACCAAGGAGCCTTTTTCAGGAAGAGGGGCCCAAAAGGCCCTTTTTGGTACTTTGAAAAGAAATAAGTAACTTAAGTAACCTAGGCCACTTAGGTAACTTAGAAAAAGCCACAAAAAAAGAGCATTTAGATCCGCCAGAGGTGGATCGCAAGGCTCTTTTGTGTGGCGAAGCCACAAAAAAAGAGCATTACTACCGCAGACGGACTCGAATAGCAATGCCCTTTTATTAATTCGAAGATGAGGCGGAACCTCTCTTCATCGAAGATAACTTCAAGAGCAGTTAGAAGTTATATTCTAGATAATAGGTTTTCATAAAAACCCGGTCTTGTCAACCCCTCAATTTCACTGCGAAGCAGGAGCTTTGCTCATTCGGGGTTGACCCTGAGCGACAGCCGAACGGGTCAAGTAGTTGATTTTGGGTTGTGGATTGCGAATTTGCATCTGAGTTTGGGACTGGGAGCTTGTCTTGGGCAGGGACAAGCCCCCAGTCTTGAATTTAGGTTAGGTAGGGCAAATTCTTAGGACAGGCCTGCCCGCATTGCTACGCCCACCCGAAACGCTTCGCATATCGATGCGAGCGGGCAAAGCGTTGCAGGCGGGGACTAGTTCCCAATTAAGATCGTGACCAGGGACTCAAATTCAGGCATATTACTTACATATTTCTTACATCATCCTTATTGTATTATCTAGGAGCTTATAGTAGAGTATACAAACCTGCCCGGATTCATTATGGAAAAAGGATCTTTTAGACGACGCTTGCAAGAGGGGGCAGACAATCTTCCCAGCCTGGGTGCTTTAAGCCGTGCTTTTTCAGATAAAATCAGGCAATTAGATGTTAAGCAGGTAGCCCGGATTATGGGAATCGCTGCTGTTGTAGGAGTGCCTGCCTATGCCCTTTATGAGGTCAGTGGACTGTTTTCCAGCCCCACTCCGCCTCCCAGGGCGGCCGATAACCCTAATTTTGCAGGCCCAACCGCCCTTAGCCTCCGGCCTAAAGTCTCGGAAGCTGTCACTACTGCGGTCTCGGAAGCAAGGAATGGGGTATATGACAATAACCGCCTTCTGGCTGAAAATATTGACCCTTATCACCCGAACTCTCATATGAATTATGGTATTGCTGCATGTAAAACTGCTGCTGCGACTATTGGGGAGGGCAACTTTTTTGACGGAATAACAAGGTTCCTGTCGCCACGGGTAGCTGAGGCGGCGCCTCTTGAGGCTGGAACACCTAAAGAGTTTATTGAGTGTATTAAAGGGATAGAAAAACAGAGGCCGTTCCTTTCCAGGTTTGGCGTAAATGTCCAAAATTGGGATGAGGGTAATGTTGTCGGTATAAATAGTATTGCCTTTTGGCGGCAGGAGCTTGCAGGGGAGCTTAGGAAAAGGGGTTTTGACATGACCCCGGAGGAGATGGGGTCCTTTATTGGTAACTTTATCCCAACGACTTTCCGGGATCCAACTACCGGTGAGGTAAAAATCTTTACTGCAGTTATATTGGATGATAAGGCTGAGGTTGATAGAAGAAGGGCGAGGGGTGAAAGAAATGTACATTGGTCCGGGGAAGAGGCCTGGATGGCTTTTGATAAGGTTACTAGCCAAGTTGTGGGAACATTCAAAGATTGTGATAATGCCTTCATCCCGTTTCTTCTGGAAAAATTACCTCCAACCCCTGTGCCGCCGACACCAACTACTGCTCCGTCACCGGCCGCTTTCCTAAAGGTAAGAAAGTTTGTTGATGAGATAGGGAAGGGAATCTTTATAGGGAAAAAGGATTGGCAGTTCCGGATCCGGTCGGTTGATGATCCG
>Ga0209541_10004575_pt1 | contig 24507 bp, 29 predicted proteins | sample RifCSPlowO2_01_FD_184027 | JGI IMG/M metagenome (GOLD analysis project Ga0209541, IMG submission 184027) | Groundwater microbial communities from Rifle, Colorado - Rifle CSP2_plank lowO2_0.1 (SPAdes) (version 2) | ecosystem: Environmental > Aquatic > Deep subsurface > Groundwater | place... | reverse complement strand
ATGTCCTTGTTTTTAAATCTTTTTCAAATTGCAATCCATAAAAGTTAATTTTATAAACATTATTTTTTATCAAATTCCTATGGCAAAGGAAGAAGAGCAACTGCTTGTTCCACTGGATGATTATCTAAAGGCAGGAGTTCACATAGGAACAAGGGCAAAGACAAAATACATGGAGCCTTTCATATACAAGGCAAGGCCTGATGGACTGCTTGTCCTGAATGTCCAGCAGATTAACGACAGGCTTAAGCTTCTTGCTAATCTTTTATCACAATACAAGCCGAGTGAAATAATACTAGTGTGCAGGAGAGAAAATGGATGGCATGCAGCGGATCTATTCTCAAAATTTACAGGAATTAGAGTGTTCAACGGCAGATATCCTCCAGGAATGCTAACCAACATGAACCTTAACATTTTTGTTGAGGCTAAATTAGTGTTTGCTGTTGACTCATGGATAGATAAGAATGCAGTTAAAGATGCCTCAAATGTCGGCATACCGGTTGTTTCGTTGTGCGACACAAACAATGATTCACTGAATATTGACTTGGTTGTTCCATGCAACAACAAGGGAAAGAAAAGCCTTGGATTGATATTTTACATTCTCACGAGGGAATATCTTAAAAGCCAAAAGAAAAACTTTGATGCAAAAATTGAAGATTTTGTTGATGAATGATAATTTGGAGAAAAGTTTATAAATACAACAAACATGCTTTTCTTTATGAAGAGGTGGTTCTTAATAATTATAATATTATTTTTGTTTTCTATAAATGTCAATGCTGCTGGTCTTTCGTTGAAGACAAGCATTGTCGATAATCTCATAATGGTTGGGGAGGAGGCTGTTTTTGATATAACGATAAATAATGATCAATCTTCTTCTGACAAAATAAGTTTCATTGTTTCTGACCTTGATTGGGTTTGGGAAAAAGAAACTTTTGACATAAGATCTCAGGGTTCAAAGGCATTCACATTGAGATTGAGAGCACCTTCTGGTGTTGTCAAGGCGGGAGTTTACACTCTTAACCTGAAAGTTTATTCTTCGTCTAATTCAGAAGTTTATGTCTACGAGCCATTGCTTGTTACAGTTCTTGATGAATCAAGCATGCTTAAGATTGAGAAAGTTGACTATACTGTTAATGGGTTAAATCCAAAGAGAGATGAAAATAAATTAAAGATAATCATAAAGAACAGATATGACAAAGCAATAAATAATGTTAATGTTCTGCTTCAGAGCAATGTATTCAGGGATATAGGCAAGGACGTGAGCTTCAAGGGAGCTGAATTGAAGACCCTTGAATTTCCAATAAATCTCAATTCAAATGCGGCAGAGGGATTCCATGATGTAAGGATAACTGTAAAAAAAGAAAATCAAGTTCTTCTTGATGAGACAAAAAAAGTAAAGGTTGGAGAATATTCTGATGTCAAGGAGGACAAGGAGGTGAGCACGAACTTCCTGATAAAAAAAGTAAGCATCGCGAAAAGGAATGAGGGAACAACGACGAGCGAGCAGGTTTACAGGATAAGATTAAGCTCCTTTGAAAGATTATTTAGTGATGTGAGCCCTGAGCCATCATTGGTTGAAAAATCAGGAGACGATTATTATTATGTATGGACATTCACCATACAGCCGGGCGAATCATACAATATCAACATAGAAGTAAATTACAGAGATCCTCTGGCTTTGCTGATAGCTTTGATAATAATAATTTATCTTATTTATTATCTTACTGAATCAGGAATTTCAATAAGCAAGAGAGTCCTGACAATAAAATCAAAAGAGGGAATTACTTACATGAAGGTCCTGCTTCTCATAAGGAACAGGGGAAAGCATGAGATAAAAAACATAAGAGTCGCTGATCAAGTGCTCAATGCAAAAACTGTTCCGAGCGATTATGGAACTTTAAGGCCTTCCAAGGTAAATAGATCAGGAGAAGATGTAACATTAGTATGGGATATTCCAAGCTTGATAGGAAAGGAAGAAAGAATATTGAGCTATAGAGTGAACATTGAAGTAAAGAACAGGATGGTCCTTCCAAGGGCAATGGCAAGGTACAGGGACAAGAACAAGACAAAACTCAGCAAGAGCAACAGTGCTTTGGTTGTCGCTTAATCTTCTTGATTAGAATTAGAAATTTATATAAATAAGGATTGCACTTTAATATTATGAGGATTCTTCTTTCAAATTGGTGGTTTTTTACAGGCCTAATTATTTCTTTGTTTATCTGCATATACTCTTTTTACAGGCTTGATACCGTAGGGGGTGTTATTTATCTTGTGACTGCGATAGTCTTTGCAATGGTATTCATACACAGGATGAGATATGAGCATTGGTGAATAAGCAAAAGTGTCTTATCCAGTGTCTAGATTCTTTAGTTCTGCTTCTTTTTCTTTACTGTATTTTTTTTCCAAGAAATTAAATCCAAATACTCCTAAAAACAGGTAACTCATAAAACCTATTATAGTTGCCACCAAAAATTTATCTTTACTGTTATATTTTTTAATCATACTAGAATTTTCCATTGCATTTATTCTCTCTTTTACTGAATTAACAGCATCCTCTAACCTGGAGTATCCTTCTGATTCTCTTTTTTCTTTCAAGTATTCTTGATAGGATTGTATTTCTGGGGTTATGAATTTAAATCTTTCTTCTTTTGGCAATCTTTCTTCCAATATTTTTAAAGTAGTTTTTGCGTCTAAAAACTGTCTTACTTCTTGATTATCTGAGAACGAATTAACTTTTGAATTATAAAGATTATATCCTAAATAATATCCTAAATAAAGGGGTAATATAATCATTCCCCCTTTCATATAATATCCAACGGCTCCCATTAACTTGCTTTTATATTTCTCTTCTATTTGTTTTCTGATGAGATCTGGCATAAGTGTATTAATCACTATATAGTTTATAAATATTTTGGTTTATTTCTTTGATAAAACAAGAAAATTTTCAAAGCGAAAGGCTTATATATATTTGCTTTTATTTTTTATTGTTCATTCAATAATCGCGATTAAAAAAGCCAAAAAATGCCTCTAAATCAAAAATTCATCATATTTTTAACTGTGTCACTTAGCTTGCTTTATGATAATGGGCTCGTAGCTCAGCTTGGTAGAGCATCTGCCTTTTAACTCTTGAAGGCAAGCAGGTGGTCAGGGGTTCAAATCCCCTCGGGCCCGTAGAGAATAACAGAAAATGATACAACACATATTAATTCCCCAGCATAGGAAACTCGACGAGCAGGAAACTGAAGAAATTCTGAAAAAATACAATGTTTCAAGAAAACAATTGCCGAGGATAAAAATCAATGATTCTGCAATTCTTGAAATGGATCCAAAAAAAGGGGACATAATTGAAATAATAAGGGATTCTCCCACGGCGGGAAAATCTTTCTTTTACAGGGTTGTTGCATGATGTACAGATACAAGGATATTATAAAAAATTACTTTGAAAAGCATTCTGTTGTAGAATCAAACATAAATTCATTCAACAGTTTTATGGACAGGGGAATACAGAAGATTGTTGATGAGGTCCAGGATATTATTCCGACGATAATCCCATCAGAAGTTTCAGAATTCAAGATAAAGCTTGGAAAAGTTGAAATTGAAAAGCCCCAGATAATAGAATCAGACGGATCAAAGAGGAAGATATTCCCCTCTGAAGCAAGGCTTAGGAATCTTACTTATTCTGCACCGGTGTATCTTAATATAAGCGCGGTCATAGACGGGGTTGAAAGAGAATCATTCAAAGCGTTGATAGGAAAAATTCCCGTAATGGTAAAATCAAAGTACTGCAGCCTTTACGGGTTAAATGAAGAGAATCTGGTGAAGCATTATGAAGATCCAAATGATCCTGGGGGATATTTCCTGCTGAATGGAAATGAAAGAGTATTGATAATCGTGGAGGATCTTGCATCAAACAAGTTTTTTGTTGAAAAGACAAAAGTGGGGCCAAGCTCATTTGTTGGAAGAGTCTATTCTGAAAAGGGATCTTACAGGATTCCGCATGTCATTGAGCAGATGAGAACCGGAACAATCTATATAACTTTCACAAGATTTACCAGGGTTTCAATCATTGCCGTTATAAAGGCGTTGGGGCTCAACAAGGATGAAGATATTGCAAAATTTGTATCTGAAGAAAACCAGTATGATGACTTATTCATCAACCTTTATGAGGTTCTTGAGATAAAAACACAGGATGATGCCATTGAATATCTTGCAAAAAAATCTGGAATGGCACAGCAGGATGACAGGAAGAAAAAAATATTTGAAATCTTTGACAAGTACTTGCTGCCTCATTTAGGATTAACGAAAGAAGCAAGAATAACCAAGGCATATAATTTATGCAAGTACATGAAAAAATTTCTCATGGTTGCAAAGGATGACCTTCCGATAGAAGATAAGGATCATTATATGAACAAGAGGCTTAAGCTGGCGGGGAATCTTCTTGAGGATTTATTCAGGGTGAATATGGCCTCATTGATACAGGACATGCTTTACAACTTCCAGAGGCTTGTAAAAAGAGGAAAGTTTCAATCAATAAAAATTATCATAAGAGATCAGCTTTTGACTTCAAGGATAAAAAGTGCAATGGCAACGGGAGCATGGATTGGAGGAAGAAAAGGAGTCTCGCAAAACATGGATAGGACAAATTATCTTGCTACCTTGTCGCATTTACAAAGAGTTGTTTCATTATTGAGCTCAGCGCAGGAAAATTTTGAGGCAAGGGCATTGCATCCAACTATGTGGGGAAGATTATGCCCCATAGAAACCCCGGAAGGAACTCCAATAGGATTGAGGAAAAACCTTGCCATGCTTACAAAAATATCCGAAGAAGAAATGAATGATGAAAAAATAAAAAAGCAGATTGAGACCTGCGGTTTAAATGCTATCAGTTAAAATGGTTGATGTATATTTAAATGAGAAATTCATAGGGAGCACTGACAATATAGATGAATTCATAAAAAATGTAAAGGAAAGAAGAAGATTAGGAAAAATCACCTCAAATACAAGCATTTACCATAACAAGGAATTCAACGAGATTTATATTGACAGCACAAGAGGAAGAACATTAAGGCTGCTGGCAAGGACTGAGGATGGGAAATCATTGCTAACCAGGGAGCACATTGACAAGTTAACAAACAATGAGATTACATGGGATTCTTTGATAAAAGATGGAATTCTTGAATATCTGGATGCTGCCGAGGAGGAAAATGCCTTTGTTGCATTGTCAGAGGAAGAACTGACAAATGAGCATACTCACATAGAGATTTCTCCAATTTCAATATTGGGGCTGCTTTCATCTCTTATCCCTTATTCAAATTTTGGTTCTTCTTCAAGGTTAATAAGAGGAAACAAAATACAGAAGCAGTCTCTTGGACTGTATGTATCTAATTTTCATATAAGAATGGACACTGATGTTTCCATGCTGCACTATCCTCAAAGGCCATTGGTCAAGTCATTCATGCATGATGTTCTTAATTATGACAAGCATCCATGCGGACAGAATGTTGTTATTGCAGTCATGTCCTATAAGGGATACAACATGGAGGATTCCATTGTAATAAACAAAGGCTCAATACAAAGGGGATTTGCAAGATCAACATTTTACAGGCCTTACGTCACTGAAGAGATGAGGTATTCGGGAGGGTTGGTTGATGAGATAGCAATTCCTGACAAGGATGTAAAAGGATATAAATCAGAGAAGGATTACAGGCTTTTGGAGGATGATGGCATTGTTTATACTGGAGCAAAGTTAAGCGAGGAAGATGTTATTGTCGGGAAAACATCACCTCCGAGATTCTTGGGGGAGCTTGAGGAATTCTCAGTTGCTGCATCAACAAGAAGGGAAACATCAACCACAATAAAATATGGAGAGGAAGGAATAGTTGACACGACAATAATTACTGAAAATGAAGATGGAAACAAGATGATACAGGTTAAGGTAAGAGACAACAGGATTGCGGAAATAGGAGACAAGTTTGCTTCAAGGCATGGACAGAAAGGGGTCATAGGAATGATTGTCCCTCATGAAGATATGCCTTTTACTGCTTCTGGGATAACCCCTGATGTTATTTTCTCTCCACATGGTATCCCTTCAAGAATGACAATATCTCATCTTCTTGAGATTCTTGCAGGAAAAGTTGGTGCATTGAAAGGAATGCCCATTGATTCAACAGCTTTTGATATTTATCCTGAAGAGAAATTGAGGCAGGAGCTGGAGTCTTTTGGGTTCAGGCATAATGGAACAGAGATGATGTACAATGGAGTTACTGGAGAGATGTATGAAGCAAGAATATACATAGGAAACATGTATTACCTAAAGCTGGAGCATATGGTTGCAAACAAGTTGCATGCAAGAGCTTATGGAAGAATTCAATTGCTGACGAGACAACCTGTAGAGGGAAGAGGAAAGGGGGGAGGCCTGAGATTGGGAGAGATGGAGAAGGATTGCTTTGTTGCGCATGGAGCATCATTATTGCTGAAAGAGAGATTTGATTCTGATAAGACAGTATTGCCAATCTCGGAAAAGTCGGGATTAATTGCAATTCATGACATAAGAAGGGGGAGATATTTATGCCCTATTTACGGGGAGAATGTTGAAGTGAACAATGTAGAGATGAGCTATGCATTCAAACTATTGCTTGATGAATTAAAGGCATTGTGCATATATCCAAAACTAGAGTTAAAATCAAAATACTAAAATGGAATACATATACAAAAAAGTAGGAAAAATTGTATTCGGCCTCTTGTCGCCTGAGATAATAAAGAAGATGTCCGTTTGCAAGGTTGTAACGCCTGAATTATATGACAAGGAGGGCTATCCTGTTGACGGAGGCCTTATGGATGTCAGGATGGGAGTTATTGATCCTGGGCTAGTATGCCCTACTGACGGGAAAAAATTAAGAGACTGCCCTGGATATTTTGGATACATTGAACTGGCAAGGCCTGTCATTCATATAAAATATGTGGATGTTATATTGTCTGTGCTGAGAAGCTTCTGCAGGGAATGCAACAGGATATTGATTCACGAGGAGAAAGTCAAGGAAAAGAAATTTGGCAGAAAGGAATTGCTTACATTCCTGAAAAATGCAAAAAAATGCCCTCACTGCCAGGCGAAGCAGTACAGCGTAAAGATAGAAAAACCCTCAAGCTTTGTCGAGAATGACAGAAGGCTAAGCCCTATAGAAATCCAGGCAAGATTTGAAAAGATTTCTGATGATGACTTGAGATCATTCGGATTAAATCCTGTTTACTGCAGACCTGAATGGATGGTGCTTGGCAATCTTCCAGTGCCTTCTGTAACCATGAGGCCTTCAATAACCCTGGAAACAGGAGAGAGATCAGAGGATGATTTGACTCATAAGCTGTCAGACATAGTAAGAATAAATCAAAGGCTTTTTGAGAACATAAACGCGGGAGCTCCTGAAATCATTGTTGAGGATTTGTGGGATTTGCTGCAGTATCACATAACGACTTATTTTGACAATTCCATAGCGCAAGTGCCTCCTGCAAGGCATAGAGGAGGACAGCCATTAAAAACATTGACAGAGAGAATAAAATCAAAGGAAGGAAGGTTCAGGCACAATCTTGCCGGAAAGAGGGTTAACTTCTCTGCAAGAACTTTTATAACTCCTGATCCAAGGATAAAATTCAATGAAGTGGGAGTTCCACTGATAATTGCAAAGGAATTGACAGTTCCTGAAAAAGTCACTGAATGGAACATAAATTACCTCAAGAAATTCGTGGAGAATGGATTTGAGAATTATCCCGGAGCCAATTATTTCTTCTCAATTGATGGAAAGAAAAAAAGGATAACTGAAGACACGAAAGTCCAGATTCTTGAGGAATTGCAGCCAGGATGCATAATTGAAAGGCATTTGATAGATGGAGATGTTGCAATATTCAACAGGCAGCCTTCTTTGCACAGGATGTCAATAATGTGCCATAAAATCAGAATAATGCCTGGAAAATCATTCAGATTGAATCCGGCCGTGTGCACCCCATATAACGCAGACTTTGACGGTGATGAAATGAACCTGCATATTCCTCAGACAGAGGAGGCAAGAGCTGAGGCAGAGATACTTATGGAGGTTCAAACACAGTTGATAAGCCCGAAGAATGGACTGAACATAATTGGAACAACAACCGATGCAATAAGCGGAAATTATATGCTGACAAAATACATGAAACTGAAGAGGGAGGAAGCAATAGACATATTATACTCTATAGGGATAAAAGATTTTTCAAGCTTGAAATCAACAAAGAATGTTGAGGGGAGAGATGTATTTTCTGCAATACTCCCAAGAGACCTTAATTTCATTGGAACTTCAAAGGAAAAAAGCGATGTTATAATAAAGAATGGAAAATTAATTGAGGGAGTGATAGACAAGGCAACAATAGGAGAGGACAACGGGACATTAATAAGAAGAATTCATGCTGTTTACGGAAAAGACATAGGGATAGAGTTGATAAACAAGATATTCAGGTTGGGCATTGAAATCCTGCTGAGAAAAGGATTCACATCCTCAATTTCTGACACTGACCTTTCAAAGGATGTAATTATAAAAAACAAAGAAAAATTAACTTATGTTGAGAATAAAATAAAGGAAATAATCGAGGAATATGAAAAAAGAAAATTGGAATTGCTGCCTGGAATGGATGCACACCAGACTGTTGAAACTTTGATATTGAGGCAGTTAAATCAATTAAGGGACAAGATTGGAGAGAATGTCTATGAGAATGTTTCTGAAGATAATCCAACAATCATAATGGCAAGATCAGGAGCAAGAGGAAATTTCCTGAACTTGGCTCAAATGTCTGCAATGGTTGGACAACAGGCTATGGGTGAATCAAGAGTCAACACAGGTTACAAAGGAAGAACATTGTCTATCTTCAAGAAAGGGGATCTAAGCCCAGAATCAAAAGGATTTATCAAGAATGGCTACAAGCAGGGATTGACCCCCACTGAGTTCTTCTTCCATTCAATGACTGGAAGAGACAGCCTTATGGACACTGCATTAAGAACACCTAAATCAGGTTATCTTTACAGAAGGCTGGCAAATGCGCTTCAGGATATGAGGATAGAATATGACAATACCGTGAGGGATGCAAGCGGTGTGATAGTGCAGTTCAGTTATGGGGATGATGGATTGGACATATCAAAGACAGAGGGCGGGAAGATAAATGTTCAGAGAATTGTCAGAGAGGTAAAAGCAAATGTCTAATATTTATGATGAATTCGAGGATCTGCCTGTATCATTGATTGGTGAGATTAAGGAATTAAGCAAAGGGCTTAATGAAACTGAAAAGAAAAAAGTTCTGAAGAGAGTGAAGGAGGAATATTATAAATCAAAAATCCAGCCAGGTGAATCAATAGGAATTATAACTGCAGAATCCTTCGGAGAGCCGGGAACACAGATGATATTAAGGGTTTTCCACTTTGCAGGTGTTGCAGAGATGAGCCTTAATCTGGGATTGGCAAGATTAATAGAGCTTTTTGACGCAAGAAAAACACCTTCAACTCCATTAACAACAATTTATCTAAAGCATGGATACAAGACTGATATAGACAAGGTTAAAGTCATAGCTGCTTCAATAAAGGAAACAAAATTAAGAGATATCGTTGATGAATTTTCATTTAACCTTACACAATTCAGAATAGAAGCTGTCTTAAACAAGAAGGAAATGAGGGATCTGAAAATAATTGAGAATCAGATTATTAATGCATTAAAGGAGAACATAGCTGAAGTTGAAATCAAGGTTGATGGTGATTCTGTTAAATTCAAGCCGAAAGAAAAGGAGTCGTTATCAAGCCTTTATAAATTAAAGGAGAAGCTGAAGGATGTCACAATAAAAGGAATAAAAGGAGTCTCCCAGGTAACTCCTGTCAAGAAGGACAATGATTATGTTGTTTACTGCACCACTGATTCACTTAAAAAAGTGTTTGAGATAGAAGGTGTGGACATCACGAGAACGACAGCTAATAATCCGTTTGTTGTTTATGATCTTCTGGGAATAGAAGCAGCAAGGCAGGTTATAATAAATGAGGCTTTAGAAGTTATAAAGAACCAAGGCTTGGATATAGACATAAGACATATAATGTTTTTGGCAGATGTCATGACAAACACCGGAACAATAAAAGGGATAACAAGAACAGGAATAACATCTGAAAAGGAATCTGTTCTTGCAAGAGCATCTTTTGAGACCCCTATAAAGCATATAGTGAATGCTTCGTTGGTTGGAGAGGTGGATAACTTGAATTCCGTAATAGAGAATGTCATGCTTAACCAGCCAGTACCTCTCGGAACTGGACTGCCTGATTTAGTTGTAAAAATGAAGGAGGATGCAATCAAGAGGAAAAAGGAAAAATCTTGAGTAAACTTCTTATTTAGATTCTTTAACATTAATCAGGATGGAGCAGATTAGTATGATAATCACCAGAATCCATGTTGCAAAGCACCATATGCAAAATGACCTGATCAGAAAGAATGTCATGTAAATCAGAAGCAAAACAGAAAGAGTAGCAATAATGGACAGGTAAAAAGTTATTTCATTAAATTTTGCATTCTTAATTCCAATATGGCCTAGAATGATCAAAGCAATAAACAACAAACTTCCAAGCAATGAATTTGGCAGTCCTAATATTAATGAAGAGTATCTGCTGTTTAAAACATCATTGCATGCGCTTTTCTCCCCAAGAACACAAACAACGCTATTATGAGAATAATGGCTGTATGTCAAATATGATGATATCAGCAATCCCATCACTGCTGCAAATATCATTATCTTGTGCAGTATTTTGTTTTTCATCCCTTGAGAAAATTTAACCCAGATAATTTAATTCCCTTTTGTCCTTCTCTTCTGTTGCCATGCTCTTCTGCTGCATTAGGGTTTTTAATTTATTCTCAAATTCCTCCGCCTTCTGCAGTAATGGCTTGAAATCTATCTTAAGGTTTAAATATTTATCAAGTGTTTCTATAACTTTCGCGGCTGCCCTTGAATCAGGCAACTGTGAGTGCGTCTCTACAAAGATGCATGAGCTTGGGAGATTATCCCTCAAGATTATTGAGGCTGTCACGCCCATTATTATCCCTTCCTTCAATGGTGAAATGTTTATCCTGTCAAAATTCTTGTTGAACTTCTTGCTGTAATAAAATGCATTGGTTGTCTTGTTTTGAGATGCGACCCCTTCAATGCTTATTACTTCTTTTGCCACAACCATCTTTGATAATTGCTCTATAGCATCAGTAATCTTCCATTCTATGTTATTAACAGGAGTTATAGCATGAAGGATTATCAGGTTAAATTTCTTGGAATAAAATATCCCAAATGGCTCGACAACCTTGGAATTGTGGATTGCAACAATAGGCATCTGCTCAGTAAATTCTATTTTTCCTATTTTTTCCGCCTTTAGATGCTCAACAAGAAATTCAGTTGTTATGGAGCCTATGAATCCAAGCCCTGGAAAGCCTTCTATGATAGTTGCATTTTTTGGCTTTTTAGTCAATTTTATGTCAACCATGAAATTAATGTTATTTAATAATATATAAACTTTACTAACAAAAAACTTATAAATTCAGGATGTTTTATAAAAATATGAAAACAGAGAAAAGAGGCGGTGTTTATTCTGAAGTTGTGAATGATCTTGTAAAGAAGGCATACAGCAAGGAGTCAGAAGCCAAGCCGCAGACCTTGATGGTGAAGGATGTGAAAAAAGATCCGGAGCTGAAGCCAAGCTCCCTCTTCATGAAGGATGAGGATGAGAAGAAAGTTGAGGCCCACATAAAAAGAATGCAGGAGAGCATCAGATAGTTTTTTAAGTTTTTGAGTTCTTTTGCTCTTATGCTGAAATATTTCACAAATCTTGACTTTTCTATAATAAATAAGTATGTTGACAGGAAACATAGCGGGATGATTTCGTTCTTTTACAATTCAAAAATAAAAAAATTTCTGCCTGTTCCAATAAACATGGAGCATGCAAACGTGATTGCGAAAATTTTGAATGCAAGCTTTGATGATATAATAACTGGAGTTGTTGATGCATCTTATTTCATTCCTGTTGTTGTAGTAATAAAAGATAATGAATATCAAAGCATTATATTGGGATCTTCAAGTCTTGAAATGGCGTTAAAAGTGAGGCATAAAAAATCAGATTTGATTAATGCAGAAAATGCCACCATTATTCTTTTGGACAGAAGTCCGTTAAAAATCAACAGGAATTTTCAGAAGATTATTGTGATGAAATATGCTGTTTAGTTGTTATTAATAATTTTTAATTCTAGATTTGGATTTACTAAAACATATCCATCATTTATAAAATTTATAACTCTTGAATGAGCGGTTATAGTATCATCAGCATTATGTGTTATTCCATATCCTAACTCCATTCCACTTTCTCCTGTTATAACTGAAATTATCTCATACTCGCCTTCAATTTGGTGATATTCTATATGAGAAGGTATTATTCTTTCTAATTTTCTCGGGTCTCCAACCAATTCTGTGCAGAATTCAATATGTTCTGTGTCAATAGGTACAGGGTAAATCCTTCCTTCATTATTTAAATCTGTAACTACGCTTAACCTTCCTTCTCTTTTTCTGTTTCCATATTCTTCCAATATTTCCCTGGTTAAATGGTCAAAATGTTTATGTTTCATTACATTCATAGTTGAAATAGGTATTTATAAATTTTACCTTTTTTTAGTAGTTATCCCTTTTTGTAAGCAATCTCAATCACATCCTTGTGCTTTAATTTGTAATCCCTTCCAACAACCCTTTTGTTTTTCACGTCTATTGCCTTGATGAAATTATCTCCAAAATCTGAATGCAATCTGTATGCAAAGTCAAGAGCCGTGGAATTCTCAGGCATGAGAAAACAATCAGGCAATGTTCTTCCCTCGGAATCCTCTAATTTGTTAACGCCCCCAGGGTAGACTGCAATGTACTTGAGCATATTAAAAACAATCTTGTTCAGAATTTCCTGAACTCCTGTAGTTTTGTACCTCTTCAGGTATTCCCTCATGAATTCAATGCCTTTTTCCTGACTATCACTCAATCCTCCCATGATATTGAAGCCATCATCTCCAGGAACATATTCTATCATCTTATTCTTTGCCGCCTCCTTCAAAGCAAGCTCAATCTCTGCACTGCATCCAATTATAATATAATCAGGGAATTTCTTTTTTATCTTCTCAAGCTCAAAAAATGCACCTTCAACATCAAGCTTATTTGCTACTATTATCATCGGCTTTATCTTCCTTAATTCCCCCGCTAAATCTTTAAGGTTATGCTCAGTCCAATTTTCAGGGTCGTGGCTTAACCCAAGTTTTTTTATTGATTCCTCAACATTTTCTTCTGTAACCTTCAATCCTGACAACTGCTTAGCCAATGCTTTTTTTATGTTCAGATTTTCGTGATGAACCTGCCTTGAGAATTTTCCCCATCCCTTCATTAATATTTGATAATGCCACATGTTAAGTTCAAAATCCAGGAATTCTATGTCCTTGGATGGGTCATGAGCCAATGGAGCAACTGAATTTCCGTTTTCGTCTGTCGAGCCTGAAACATCAATAATATGAATAAATGCATCTGCCTGCCTCAAGTCGTCGAGAAACTGATTTCCCTTGCCCTTTCCTTCATATGCTCCTGGAACAAGGCCCGCTACATCAAGAAGGTCTATGGGGATGAATCTCCTATGGTTAGTGCAAAAACCTTCTCTTGGAATGCATTGCTTGTTAAATTCCTTGTCAACGCAGTCAATTGAAACGAAACCAATTCCATGATTCGGCTTAATTGTAGTGAATGGATAATTTGCTATTTCTACATCTGCCAACGTGGCTGCCTTGAAAAATGTTGATTTTCCACTTGAAGGTTTTCCGACCAAGCCGATTAACATAAGAATAGATTATTAAGATAATTTAAAAGAGTTTTCGTTTGATATGTGTGTCTACAAAAGAAAGGTTTATATAATATGTAGACGTATAAAACTTATGGCATACACTGAGGTTAAAGAGAGAAATGGAAGGAAGTATTATTATAGGGTTTTATCTATAAGAGATGGCAATAAAGTAACAAAACAGAGAAGATATCTTGGCATTAATCTGGTTAAAAAAGAACTTAATAAGAAAGAAATTGGAGCTGATAAAATTTTAGATGTTAAGAATAAGAGAGAAACAAAAGAGATTAGAGCAATAAAAAGAAGAATAATAAATGTCATTAAAAAATACAAAATAACAAAAGCGGGAATATTCGGGAGCTATGCAAGGGGAGAAAACAAGAAGAACAGCGATATAGACATTCTTGTCGAGATAAAGGATAAGAAAATGAGCTTGCTTGGCTTTGTAGGAATAAAACTTGAGCTGGAAGATTCATTAAAAAGAAAGGTTGACTTGGTTGAGTATGATACAATTAAACCCCTAATAAAAGATAGAATTTTGAAGGAAGAGGTTAGAATATATGAAGAGGGATGAAGTTGTGTTCTTTGAAGATATCATAGAAAACGTAAACCTTATAGAAGAATCTATAAAAGGTACCTCTCAAAATAATTTTAATATAAATAGATTGTTAATTGATGCCACTATCAGAAGATTGGAGATAATAGGGGAAGCTGTGAAAAATATTTCTAAAAATACAAGAGAAAAACATCCCGAAATAGAATGGAAAAAGATTGCCGGGTTTAGAGATGTTGTAATTCATGAATACTTTGGAGTTAAAATAGATAAGGTATGGAATGTTATAAAGGGAGACATGCCAAAACTAAAGAAACAAATCCAAATAATAAAAAAAGATTTAATCCAAGCTTAAAAAGGGCGCCCCAATATTAGAATTATCTTTTATCTTTCAGATGGAATGTATCTTCTTCTTATTTCTTCCGGAGTTTCTCCCCCAATATCTGGAACAAATTTTGTGCTTATTATCCTGTTACCCTCCCAAAAAATAATGGTTTGTGCGTCTTTTATTTCATTATTATCATAATCTTTTTTTGATATAATTCTATCTGTTGAAATGGATGTAGTCCTTTTACCTCCCCTAGTATAAGAATTTGATTTATCAAAGACAAATTGCACTTCATCCAAATTTCCATTGATATAAAATTTTCTTATGTCTGCCATGTTTTGATTATCGTAATAATTAATATTATGTTCATCAATAATCCTGTCTCCGTTAGTGTCAAATCCAAGCATTGATAGTGTGTCATTCATATACCAATAATTCATTTCATCTATTCTTCCATCGCTATTCATGTCAATTTCGTTTGTAGCGCCGATCAATGCTCTGTTCTTGTAAAAATAAGTGTAAAGATGATTTTCTCAACCACTTCCGATTAATGTTTTATTGAATGCTGAATTATAAAGAGCTTTATCGTTTTTTGGAGATTGATCAGAACATCTACTTAAATAAAGCCCCAAAGCCAGTGATGCTAATGCTTTTCCTATATCCTTTAAACTGAATGGGCCTAAGATATCTGTAAGACTAACTTTTTGTCTTTCTTTTCCCTGATATTTATCTCTTAATGTTTTCATCTTTATTACCTATAATAATTATCATCCATAAGTAAATACATTTTTATAAACTTTTTGGTTTGGATTTTTGTAGTATTATAATTATTATGATCACTCCAATCACATTATAAGAATCAGCAAGATTAAATACAGGAAAATTAAAAATTCCTATGTCAATGAAATCACGGACATGACCTAAGAATATCCTATCAATCGAGTTTCCGACTATTCCCGCCATCAAAAAAATCAGAGACAGCCTCAGTTTTTTCTCTTTGACATAAAAATAAATGCAAAAAATAAGAGCAACCAGGCTTACTATCAGCAGAGGAATGTTAAAGCCTTTTAGAATCCCAAAAGCAGCACCAGTGTTTGTGACAAAGGACAGATAATGCTTTGAGACCTGGTCAAGCATAATCAAAACGAGCAACACCACAATCCACATAGAAAAACTTTAAAACTTCAGATATTTAAATATAATCATGGATTATAAATATCTTGAAAAAGAGGCTGACAAAAAAAGAGACTTGAGGGCTGTTCTGAGGGATGAGATAAAGAAGGCAGTTGATACTGACTTGAAATCAAAGTTGAGGAAATTGCTCGTCAAGAACATTAAAGACATGTCCAGCTCCCCTGATGTTTACAGGATAAGCTATGACTCAATGTCCGAGGGATTGGAGCCAATCTACTTCTGGATTCTTGATTTCATGAATGACAAAAAGCCAGGCGGTATAGGAATGGATGAAGTGATAAAAAACAAGGATGAGTATGATGCTTCTGTCGCTTCAGGATATTTCGGAGAAATGGGTACCAGGGCTTCTGTAATGCAGGACAGGGCAATGAAGATAATGGCAACAATAAACACTGTTGTAAGGTCAATAATAAATCTGATTTATGACTTGAGGGAGTTTGATATAAGGCTTGGACATTATGACAGCCTGCATTCAGAGAGTTCAAGCACCAAGCAGGCAGCAAAACTGACGTTAAAGCAGATATGGATGGACCAGGTTGATATAAAAAAGAGCAGGGGATCTATCAATGCACTGTCGCAGCAGCTTGAGTTTGTGACCCTCAGGGATGCCTTCCTTGCTGTTGATTCGACTGAGAATATTAGCAAGTTTGACCTTAATGAAAGGGTAAAGAGGATATTAAGCGCAAGGCTGATGGAGTTCAATGAATGGGTGAAGAATTCAGAAAAGGAATTAAGAAAAAGATTCAACATAGAAAGGTCATATCTGAAATCGCAAGTCGCTTCACTAAAGCATTACACCAATTGGGTGAAGCCTTATATGGTTGCTGCAAAGAATCTGGGAATGAGCGAATTCACGACGCCTTCCGGAAAATACCCGTCGCCAAACATAGTCAATTCATTCTCAAACATGGAGATTCACCTGGAATTGTTCGGGATGCAACTGGTAAAGCCTGAAGATGTCAATCCAGACTACAAGAAATTAGAATTTGAGAATAAATTTTATTCATGCATTGATGTTGACATCTCTTTCAGGACAGTACCCAGGTCTTATCAGGGCCAGTATGGAAGCCATTATGTTCATTCAGGAAGAACTGACCTGGTTTTCAAGCCTTATGCATTGACAGACGAGGAAATAGAGGAGATATACAAATTAAAGGAACAGGAGGATCTTGAGCTGATAGAGCAGATGACAACTGTCTCAATGAAGGAAATACAAGAGGATGTTGAGAGGTTCCTGAAGAGTGAAGATGAGCTAAAATTAGAAAAGCTAAAAGGAAAAGACAAGGTTAATTATCTTAGGAAGGAATTGAGAAAGGCAACAACACTGGAGGAAAGAAAAAAAATGCAGAGGCAGATAGATGAAGAGATATTGTTCATGAAGCAGGCAGGTGTTGATAGGTTTGTTGTTCCGTTCGGAAATGCATTCAAGGGATTCAAGCAGGCTGTAAAGCCTTTTGGATATTTGATGTCCACTATTGGATTCAAGACTGTCTTGCCTTCTCCAGAAAGAGCTATAAGAAAGGAGGCATTGAAAACAGCAGAGAACTTATGCTATACAATGTATGATATTTACAAGAAAGCCCATGGAATGCTAACATGGTAGAATTAAAGGAAATAAAAGAATTTCTAAAAAAACTGAAGACAAATCAGGATAAAATTTCATACCTAAAGAAATTGCTTGAAGATGCCAAAGACAAGAAATTGATTGAAGGAATAAACGAATTGATTGAGGAAATAAGGGAGTTGGAAAGTGTCAGGCAGATTGAAACAAAGGGGAGGGTTGACTGGTCATTGCCTGAGGAGACCAAGGAGGAAAGAAGAACTCTTGAGAGGCAGATCATTTCCATTCCCATGCCTGAAGAAGAAAAAAAAGAGATTAAGATAGAATATGGACTGCAGAATAATGCTGATTTATACAGGGGAATGAACGCAGAAAGGGCTGGATTGAAGTATGAAGGCCACAATAGGAGGATTGATGAAGGAAAATCTTTTATAGACAGGAGTGAGAGCTTAATAGAGAGAAGGGTGAATGAGCAGTTCATGACCGGAGAAATCAAAGAAGCAAGGAATGAAATGATGGCTGATGAGCCCAGAAGATATCATGCAATAAATAATGAGAGAGGCTATGCATCATTGTCAGAAGAGCTTCATGAAAAAGAAAGGAAGAAATCAAGGCATTAAAAATGGAATATTTCACTGACAAATACAGAACTAGCAATGAGAGGGATTTTTACATTAATCACAGACTGCTTGGAGCTACCACTTCACCGCAGACTGCAAACCAAATCCAGGAAGCCAGCTCGAGATTGAATGCAGGCGTGAAGCATGTTGAGCTTGAATTAATATCTCCTGATTTATTTGATTCTGTTCCAAAGCAGCATTTTGAGGAAATGAGAAGAATGGCCAAATTAACCGGCGCCAATATTAACATTCATGCTCCTGTTCAGAACATGGACCTTGCGGGATTTTCAAGGGAAGGATGGAGCGAGACTGAAAGAAAAAGAGTTGAGGAGTCTATGAAGCATATGATTGACAGGGGAGCTGACCTGGGAAATAACACTATTGTCAATTTTCATTCTTCTGGCGGTGTTCCTTCCTATGAATGGCAGGCTGAGAAAGCTTTGGGTGAGACTGAATTGCCTCCTGAGGGAAAGAGAAAAGTTTTTGTCATTGACCGAGCTGATCCGAGACATCAGATAATGCCATTAGAATATGAAGAGAAGCAATATTTTGGAAGCACCAAGGAAAAGCCAGAAATATGGACTCCTGAGAGAAGAAGAGAAAACATAAATCAAACAACATGGCAACAGGAAAAGCTACAATTATTCAATTATGAGAAAGAGAAGGCTGAAATAAGGGATAGATTAAATTATTTAGGAAACCAGACTGCGCCTCTTATGGAAGGTTATCGTAATGGAATCTTAAATAAGGAAGAAACTGAGCAATTACAAAGAACCCGCAAACAAATTGAAGTTATGTCTGATCATATCCAAGAAATTGATTCTCATATTGATTCACAATTACAGGATTTACATGATAAGTTTATAAGATATACTCCTGAAGATAAGAAGAAGAAGTTCTTTAATGAGTTTGATGATTATAAAGAGCTGTCTAATCTGGAAAGAGATAAATATTTCGAGAGGAAAATGATAGAACTTTATCCAAAAGTAGAATCTGGAGATGAAAAAGCTCAGAAAGAATTTCATAAAATTCAAGAGGAGTTTAATTTCAAAAGACAAAGGTTGCTTGATGCGGTGAAACATATGCCTGCACCAGAGCGATTTATCCCAACAGATGACTTTGCAAAGCAAAAGCTCTCTGAAACTGTTGCGAACTCTGCGTTTTATGCATATAATGAATACAAGGACAAAGCTCCAGTCATTGCCATAGAGAATGTATTCCCTGACTGGACTCTTGGAAGGGCTGAATCATTGAAGGAAGCTGTTGAGGAGTCAAGGGAAAAATTTGCAAAAGAGCTTCATGAAAAGAAAAACATCTCGAAAGAAAAAGCAAAAGAAATATCTGAAAAATTAATTGGCGCCACGTGGGATGTCGGGCACATTACTCAATTGAGAAAGTTTGGATACTCTGACAAGCAGATTGCCGAGGAAGCGAAAAAAATCGCGCCTGTCGTGAAGCATATACATGTGACTGACAATTTCGGGTTCTCAGACTCCCATATTGCTCCGGGACAGGGAACTGTGCCCATAAAAGAGCAGCTGGAGAAATTAAAACAAGGGCTTGGAAAGGAATATGACAAGGTTGCACACATCATTGAATCAGGTGGCTTTGCATCACAGTTCAAGCAGTCGCCAAGGCTGCAGGAGTTGCAGTATTTTGACAGCCCATTGTATGAAATCAGAGCGCCCTCATGGAGAGAAATTGCTTACAGCGATGCAGAATACAATATGGGCTATGGACTGATGTTTCCCGAGAAGCATTTTGAAATGTATGGCGGCGGATTTTCAAACCTGCCTCAGGAATTGGGGGGCAATGTCTCTGGAGACAAGTCAAGATTTGCAGGAACACCTAATGATTAGTTTTTTATATTTTAAATATATATTAAAAACAGGGATGCAGAATGAATAAAAGAGCCAGACAAACCATATTAAACATTTTGGCAATTATAGGCATCGTTTTAGGTTTGATAGGTATAAGTCTTTTGTTATACAAAATAATTTCTGGATTTTAAGATGAAATTAAAAGATGCCCTTGATATTATTGCTCTTGTGTTCACTGTCTTTTTGATTGTTTATGGCTTTGCGAAGGGATATGATCTGATAGAGATTTCAGTGTATAATATTTATTTTATTGTTATAATTGTGACTCAGATAATTAATTTGTCTGAAAAAAAATAAAAAGATTAATATACTATAAAAAAATATACATTTTATAAAAGAGGTGAGCATTTTTGGAAGAAAATTATGAAATAGCATATGATTTTGCAACTGAAGCCTACAAGAGGTTTCAGCATGTAATAAAATCAATAGTTCTTTTCGGTAGTGTTGCCAAGAACCTGAAAACGCAAAATGACATAGACATAATCATCTTCGTGGATGACTGCACAATCCAGTGGGATGATGAATTGATTGTATGGTATAGGGAAGAGCTTCAAAAGATACTGGCTTGTAACAAGTATAGGGACAAGCTTCATGTTAACACTGTAACATTGTCTGTATTCTGGGATGAATTCAGGAACGGCGAGCCTGTTGCTATGAACATCGTAAGATATGGAAAATCACTGATTGATTTCGGCGGCTTCTTTGAACCCCTGAAAATATTGCTGGCCAGAGGAAAAGTGAAACCCAGTGCGGAAGCCATATACAATGCATTAAAAAGAGCGCCTTATCATCTTTCAAGAGCTAGGTACGGGGCTTATCTGACTGTTGACTCATTATATTGGGCAATGGTTGATTCAGCGCATGCAGCACTGATGACTGCTGATCAGGTAGCGCCCTCGCCAGAGCATATTCCTGAAATGCTTGAGGAGTATTTCGTGAAGAAGAAAATGCTTAACAAGGATTATGTTAAATTATATAGGGAGATTTATGGCATAATACACTCTCTGAACAAGGGGCACATTGAAATCCCGTTCAGAAAACTGGATGAATACCAGAAGGAAGTTGATAACTTTGTCGGGGAAATGGCCAGAATTGTAAGAAAATTAGAAGAGAGATAACTGATTACTATCCCATCTTATTGGATATTTTTCTAGGAACTTTTTAACAAATTCCTCACTTATGGGCTCTATTGTTCTTATTGGCATTGAAATCATTGTTGGGGTTTCTTTTTCAAGCCTTAATTCTAAATCATCCCCTTTTAATTCCAAAGTTTCTGCTATTATACATGGACATAAAGAAATATAATCATATTTTGCATCCCTTAAAATCCCAATTCTCTGCGTTCCATCAACACTTACCCTTATCCATCTGCCTTTATATACATCCTTGTAAATTCTCCAAATTTCATCTTCTTTTGCCATTTTAAAAAAAGAAAAAAATTATTTATTTTGTTTTGCTTTTTCTATTTTTTCTGTTATTTGTTTGGTTCTGCCGTAAACAGATGCTCCTATAGTCACATTTTCCATAGCCTTTCCTAATTTTCCGCTGTCAACCATGTATCCTGTTATTTTTTCACCTTCTTTAATCTCCTTTAAGTATTCACTTGCCTTTTTTCTTAATTCCAGACTTTTATAATGTTCTGCTGAGCCTCTTGCTTCAAATGCGTATGGCAAGCCTGCAGAATAAACATTTTCTCTTTCTTTTTCATCTACCTGTTCCTGTGTGTACTCTGGTACGTCTAGAATATCACTTAAATATTGTGCCAATATCATAGATGCTGTTGCTTTATCCTCTTTTGCTTCCTTTAAAGTATCATTTATTCTTGATTCAACATCTCTTACTATTTCAGCTCTTTTTTCATCATATTGCCCCTTAACACTTCTTGCTAAATTATTTCTGGCTCCTTCTGCTTCCATAACAGCATAAGCAGGATCTCTTGTGAACTCTCTTAAAATTGCTGTATATTTATCTTCATCTTCACCACTCAGCATTTTAGCTGTTGCCCTATACAAATTAGCTTGTTCTTCTGGTGTTTTTGATTTGCCAATGCCTTTAGAAAGATTGGATAAACTGGCAATACCTAGTAACATATCCTCTAATTTCGGCTGATTTTTGTTTTCCATTTTAATATTTTTTATTAACCCCCTTTTGGTAATATATTGTTGTTACTATTTAGTAAATATACTTCTTTATAAAGGTTTCGGTAATTAATAAAAAACCTTAAATACTTATATATATGTATAAATGTGTATTAAAAATGAAGTTCATCCTAACGAAGAAAGATATTATAGCGCTAAATCAAGAGTTTGATGAGGGTGTTTTTCATAATGAACAAAGCCTAAGTTATGCTTTGAGTTATGCAAGCAAATCTGATAATTGGATAAAAGCTTTGTCTTTTTTAGTTAGAGCAATATTGGTGGATCATGTTTTTCAAGACGGGAACAAAAGAACATCTGCATTATTGATAAAAGCTTACGCAGAATTCGAAGGGCATAATGTATATGGAGATAAACTTGTAAATTTTATAAAAGAGGCTGTATTAAGGAATATAACAGACTTAAGCAAGATGGAGGATAGGATAAGAGATGTCATCAAATAAATTCCAAAAATTAGCAAGAAAGATTGCAATAAGAGACAGGGAACTATTCAATACTCTGATTGAATTTGAGAAGACAAAAAAAATAAGAAGCAAGATAAAATTGAATTTTACCATTGACAAATCCATAGCTTCAAGGTTTAAGAAATTCTGCAAGGAAAAAGGATATAATATGAGCGCTAAGATTGAAAAGGCCATTGAAGAAATTATCAAGAGAAATTAAGAATTCTCTATCTTATGGACTAATTCCATTGTCTTGACGACAACGTCCGGATTTACAGATATTGAATTTATTTTATTCTCAATCAGGAATTTTACTAGCTCCGGGCGATTTGAAGGAGCCTGGCCGCATATGCCAGTCAGTTTTCCATGTTCATTGAACGATTTTATTATATTTCTCATTGCTTTCAACACTGCTTTATCTTCCTCGTTAAAATAACCCAATTTTCCCAGTTTTTCAGAATCCCTGTCAACGCATAAAACTCCCTGGGTTAAATCATTTGATCCTATTGAAGTGCCATCAATATCTAATTTGGCAAACTCTTTCGGTATCAATGCCATTGATGGGACTTCTGCCATCAGATAAATCTTGAAATTATCACTTCTTACAAGGCCTTCAGTTGCCATTATTCCCAGAACTTTTCTCACTTCATCAACAGTTCTTACAAATGGAAGCATCACGTGAACATTATCATATTCTTTCCTCACTTCTTTAATTGCCTTTAATTCAAGCCTGAATGCCCCCACATATTCTTCTGATATATACCTTGAAACACCCCTCCATCCAATCATCGGATTGTCTTCCTGCTTTTCAAATTCTGCACCACCTTCAAGATTTTTGTATTCATTTGTCTTGAAATCTGTGAACCTTACTATCATCGGTCTTGGATAAATTGCTTTTGCAGTCTGAGAAATTCCTTCTGCTAATTTTTCTATATATTCTTTTTGCTTTCCCATTTTAATCATGTATGAAGGATGCTTTCCAATGTAAGATATTATCAGGAATTCTAATCTCATCAATCCAATTCCATCAAAAGGAAGATGCTTATATCTCTCAGATAATTCCGGCTCTCCAAGGTTCATATAAATCTTTGTTTTTGTATGCAGTTTTTCTCCGTGCCAGTCTTCTATCTTTTCTGTTTTTATCCCAATATCACCACGATATACTTTTCCATTACTCCCATCAACTGTTATTATCTCATTTTCCTTTAATACCTGGGTTGCTTTTTCTGTTCCCACCACGCAGGGTATTCCTAATTCCCTGGATACAATTGCGGCATGGACTGTCATTCCACCCTCATCTGTGACTATGGCACTTGCTTTTTTCATTCCAACCACATAATCAGGATCTGTCATTCTGGTAACTAGAATATCGCCTTCCTTGATTTTATTGATTTCAGAAATATCTTTTACTATTTTCACAGGACCAGAGGCAACACCGGGAGATGCGTTCAAACCCTCAAGGATAACATCGCCTTTCAGTTTTTGGGCTTCTTTTCTCTCTTTTTTCAATGTGGTAATCGGTCTTGCCTGGAGAATGTATAATTTGCTTCTTTCAACACCCCACTCAATATCCATTGGTTTTTTATAGTGCTGTTCAATAATTTTTCCGTATTTTGCAAGCTCTTTCACCCTGAATTCTTCCAGGCACTGTGAGTTTGCTTTTGTGTCGTCGAGAATTATCTTCTTGTTGCCCCCTAATTTTTCATCCCTTGTCAGCATGAAATCCTTTTTATGAATTTTGAATGATTTTATCTCTAGGGTTTCCTTGTCCACTATAAAATTGTCAGGATTCACCTCCCCGCTTACAACTGCCTCTCCGACGCCATAGGAGCCCTCAATCATTATCTCACTTTCGTCATTTGTTGCTGGATTTGCAGTGAACATGACTCC